>ERZ1034980.424-NODE-424-length-32350-cov-30.811736_pt1 | contig 32350 bp, 24 predicted proteins | sample MGYA00520622_ERZ1034980 | MGnify/ENA primary metagenome ERZ1034980 (study PRJEB33766, sample SAMN09781791) | gut metagenome | biome: gut microbiome | host: Homo sapiens | place: Madagascar | study: EMG produced TPA metagenomics assembly of the PRJNA485056 data...
ACCATCATCGGCAGATGCCCGTAGATCATCAGCTCGAACGGCAGCTCGCCGAGGCTCATGCGGTCGGCCTCCACGTCAGCACCCACCCGCGCAGCTGCCGGCACCGGGGCATTCTCCCCTTCGACGGCTTCCGCGTTCGTGCCGCGGGTGCCTGTGGCACCACGGCTGCTGCTCCGGAGCGTCTCCCGAAGCTTCCGGCACTCGTGGTACGTGAGCTCGATCGGATAGGTGAGTCCGTCGGCACCGAGAGCTACCAGCGCCTGGATCGCTTCCTGATTGTACCCGTACACCGTATAGTCGAAGTTCCGGCGGATGCGCGCTCCGAGCTTCGGATGCGCCCCGAAGAAATCCTCGAGCAGCATCGCCTCATCGAGGTTCCGCACCAGCAGCACGTCCGGGAGGCAGCTCGACGGCTGTTTTTCGGATGCAGACATCTGCGATCCTGCTTCTGCAACCGCCGCGCTTCCACGATCGGCGCTGCTCACCGACTGCGCCGCGCGCTCCTCTGCACTGCACTCTGGCACCCCGGTCGTCTGCGCATCGCACGCCGCCTTCCAGAGTCCGCTCAGGAGCTCGGCGCTGTTTTCCGCCTTCCGTCCGTTCGCGTCGAAGTCGCGCTCGATGCGGCGGAGGCGAAGCCCCGCCTGCTTTCCGGCGGCATGCACCCGCCGGATCAGCGCTGCGAAATCCGTGAAGCAGGCTTCGTCGAGGTACACGAGCGCGACTGCGTCGTGCTTCAGCACCTCTGCGAGCTGTGCCTCCGTCTCGACCGTCACCGCCACCGGCAGCGCCCAGTCGCGCGCCGCGGTCCCGTACGCCGTCCATGCCACCGGCGTACGCTCCGTCTGAAGCTGCTCGCCTGCGCGACGGCCCTCGCCGGAAGCGCGGTTCCCGCCGCGCTTCGCCACCGGGTTCTCCCCTCGCTGGCCACGGCCTGCCGAGGTCGGCCCCGCCGAGGTCGAAGCGTTCTGCGCCGCCCGCCTCCACGCCGGGGTCTGGCCGCCGCGCTTCGGGGCTGCACTGCGCTCCGCCCTCGCATGGTCGTTTCTCCGTCCGGCTTCGGTCGGCTTTTCCTTTCGTCCCGCGGACGCCGAAGCGTACTTCCGCTTATCGATCTGATTGTGCTGCGTATGTTCTCTGCGAGCCACGTAAAATCTCCTCTTCATACATCGCGAGTGCGGTCCGGCGAAGCTCATTCAGCTTTCCGACCGGATAGAACGCATCGCCATGCACCGATACCTGTACGTCTCCTAATGTAAATGCGGTGCCACCGGTTTTCCGAAGGCGCGCCTCGACCTCCGTCGCCTGCACTGGTCTCTGCTCGGCTGGGAGCACGAGGTCCTCCGACACCGCGGTCACCATACGACCGGCTGCGTCGCTGAGGGTCAGCACCGCCGGCGCGCCCACCGTCATGTCCATCACGGCATCCACCGTGATCGTCCGGTTGCGGTCGATGTACGCAGCCTGGATGCGATCCGTCACCGTCTGGTCCACTGCACGGAACTTCTTCTCCGACAGCGCGATCATGTCTGCGCCGTTGTGCTTCTTCAGATAGCTGCTGGTGCCGCCGCGGTCGAAAATCTCGCGCAGGGTCCGAAGGTCCTCCTCCGCCACGCGGTAGTCTGGCACGCTTCCGTGCTTCGATGCACCCCCGGCAGCGACGATGTTCTGTCCGCCTACCATCGCCGGGCTTTCTGCCTGCCGCCTCTCCTCGCTCGTCGCTCCAGCCTCTGTGTGCTTCGCTGAGGCCCGCTTTCGGTCAATGCAGTCGAGCGCGAGGTCGAGGTACTTGCGGTAGACGCTGACGACCCCCGCGGTGTACAGTGGGGACTTCATGCGGCCCTCGATCTTGAAGCTGTAGGCACCGGCTTCGATCAGCTCCGGCAGCAGCTCGATCGTCTGCATGTCCTTCATGCTGAGGTAGTAGCCCTTCTGCCCTGCGGTCTCGTAGCAGAGACGACAGGTGCCGGCACAGCGTCCGCGGTTACCGGAACGTCCGCCGAGAAGCGAGGACATGAAGCAGGCACCAGAGTAGCTGTAGCACATCGCGCCGTGGCAGAAGACCTCGAGCTCCATGCCGCTTTCGTCGTGGATCTTCCGGATCTCCTGGAGGCTGAGCTCACGGGACACGACCGCCCGGGTCATGCCGAAGCGCTGCGCCATGCGGGCACCGGCCACGCTGGTGATGGTCTGCTGCGTGCTGGCATGTACCTCGAGGTCCGGAAACATTGCCCTGATCCGACGTACGGCACCGAGATCCTGCATGATGAGGCCGTCGACGCCCGCCTCGTAATAGGGCTTTATGTACGAAAAAAGCTCCTTAAGTTCGTCATCCTTAAAGAGTATATTTACCGTCATATATAGTTTTACCGAGAAGAGATGACAGTAACGGATCGCCTCCATCACCATATCTTCCCCCTCGGCCTGTGCTGAATCTGCGTAGGCGCGGGCACCGAAGCGACGGCCGCCCATGTATACCGCGTCGGCACCGGCATTGACCGCCGCGACCACGGACTGGAACGAACCGGCCGGGGCCAGCAGCTCTACACGTTTATCTCGTTTGATTTTCATATTCTTATTTCTTCGTGGATGCGAGCGCACGATCACGCGCATCCTGCGCTGCCTGCTTCGCCTCGAGCTCCGCCAGCTTCTTCTGCGTGTTCTCGAGCTCGCGAAGCGTCGTCTCAAGCTTCATCTGCATATTCACGAGGTCATGCTTCGCCGTATAGCTCTCGCGCTCCGCATCATCCCGCGCCTGCTGGATGTCACGACTTCTCTTACGCTCCTTGAAGAGATCGTCACAGATGTTCACCTCGAGAAGAAGGGCCTTGATGCTGTCGTCGAGCTTGTTGTAGCCCACGGTCTCCTTCTGAAAATCGAGAATTTTCTGGTTCAGGTAGCTCGCCACCTCATGCATATAGCTCTCGGACTCACTACCCGCCAGCTGGTAGATCTTGCCATTGATTACAACCTCTACAGAATTCTTTCCTGCCATGAAACTGTTACTCCTCTATCTAAAACTCATGAACGATCGTGCATCGCGCAGATGCGCGTCAGCTCAAAATCATGCTTCATTACGAATCGCGCAGATGCACTTTCGCCATCTCCACATGCTATCATTTTTCACATCACATGAATGTATTTTCATGTTTTCGACCACTTATTATAACATAGCCCGCAAGCGCGATGCAACCGCAAGCGATCCCTGGCAGCGGATCCATATCGCCCCTGCCTGAACTGTTACTCGCACTGTGCTCCCTTCAGAGCTTCCGCGGGTCGCCGATGAAGCCTTCGCCGTAGGTTTCCTTCGTCGGGGAGACGATGACGAAGGCGTGCGGGTCGTGGCGGTCGATGATTTCCTTCACGATCGGAAACTGCTTACGGTCGACGGCGCAGGTGAGGGTGAGGCATTCCTTGCCGCTGAAGCCGCCGATGCTTTTATAGAAGGTGGTACCGCGGTCCATGGTTTCCATGATTTCATGCGCGATGTCTTCGTTTTTCACAGAGTGGATCGTGATCAGACTGCCGCGGTTCAGTCCATAGAGAAGCGCATCCATCGACTGGGTAGTGCAGACGATGGAGATGATGCCGTACAGTGCCGCTTCGATCTCACCGAAGACCAGCACGGAGACCGTGACGATCACGAAGTCCACCAGCATGATGGCATAGCCGGTCTGCATATAGGGGAAACGTTTCTGAAGGAGCTTCGCGAGGATATCGCCACCGCCGCTCGTCGAGTTCCGCATGAAGATTAGTGCCAGTCCGACGCCCACAAAGATGCCACCGAAGGCGCAGGATACGAGGCGATCTCCTGCGTACTGCCATGGGCAGAGCGCCGACACGAGGTCCTGGATCGCGCTCATGAAGATGACCGTACGGATGGTCTTCAGTGTCATCCCGCGATTCAGCAGCAGCCAGGACGCCAGCAACAGTGGGATGTTGATGGCGAGACTGAGTGCACCGATCGGTAAGCCGAACAGATGCTTGATCATCAGTGCGATGCCCGACACTCCGCCCGGCGCGATCCGGCTCGGCTCGATGAAGCACCAGACACCGACGGCCTGCAGCAGCGCACCCGCGAAATCCCCCAGGATATCGAGCCCGGTCTCTCTCCACTTCTTTTGATTTTTCATCACCATCGTTTCCATTTGTTTTTCCTCCTCTTCCATTTTTCTGCATATGAAAAGGGCTGACATTCATGTCAGCCCTCTCATCGGTATGCGGCTGCACGAAAATAGTCTGAACTATAATCCATGCAACTGCATTTCTTTTCTATTTCACTGATATTTCTTTTTATTCTCCGCATATTCTGCCTTGACCGCATCGAGGAGACCCTCGGTATGCAGCAGGTCATAGCATGCACCGGCGATGCTCTTCGCACCGTAGATCACGCAGTTATGCGCGGCGTCGCTCTTTCCGGCATCCACGAACTCCTGGGAGTGGGAAGCGGTTCCCTCCGGTACGAACGCGACACGGATGCAGGAACCCGGAATCTCGTACATGACATTGCCAAAATCGGTCGAACCGGTCTTCTCACGTGGCGGCGCGAGCTGCGGAGCACCCGCGAGCTCAGCATTGTCCATCAGAAGCTGATTCAAACGAAGCACCGGAATCTTGTTGAAGAAGAAGGTGCCGTCCTGGATCTCATAGTCGACGCCGGCGATCAGCGCCGCGCCCTTGATGATATCCTGGAAGCGGACACTGATGTCCTCGAGCTCCTTCTTCGAGAAGGAACGCAGTGAAAACTCACCCTTTGCGGTCGCCGGCACGACATTGGCCGGACCTGGAAGCTCGGTCATGCAGTAGTGCATGCGCACATCATCTGGCACATGCTCCCGCAGGAACTCGACGCCCTGGAATGCGACCAGCATGGCATCGAAGGCACTTCTGCCCTTCTCCGGTGCCAGTGCGGCATGCGCGCGCTTTCCGTGGAAGGTCACGTTGAAGCTCTTCTGCGCGAGGCACTTCACATCCGTACAGGTATTCGGACCACCATGCATCATGAAGGCGACATCCAGTTCCTTAAAACAGCCACGCTCCAGCATCTGTACCTTGCTGCCGAAGCTCTCCTCGGCCGGTGTGCCATAGACGATGAGCTCAAACGGCTCCGCACCGTCCATGTTCTTCAGTGCCACCGCGGCACCGAGACATCCCGGTCCCTGCATATGATGGCCGCAGCCATGTCCGAGATTCCGAAGCGCATCGTACTCGCAGAGGATGCCGAGCTTCGGACCGCCCTCGCCATGCTTATAGCTCGCGCGGAACGCCGTCTTGAATCCGCCGACGCCCATCTCGACCTCGAAGCCGTTTGCACGAAGATAGTCGGTCAGCAGTCCGCTGGCAAATACCTCTTCTCCTTCATATTCCGGATGGTCGAAAATCTGATCCGCCATCGATGAGAGCACATCCCGCTGTGCATCGATCGCCGCAAATAAAGTCTTCTTATCGCTCATAGTTCATTCCTCCATGACATTTATGTCATCATATAAAAGCAAATGTCTAAAACACGCCATCCTTCGAACGGATGTATGAAGGCGCCTCCCGGTAACCGGTGCAGCGCCTCTCTTCTACATATTCTGATTACATCGGTCCGAAGTGGATGATCTGCGCGATCACCAGCAGCACTGTACCTGTCACAAGCCAGATCGCAAACATCTTCCACATGAAGCGCATCCAGCGATCATACGGGATGTTGCAGGCACTGATGATACCCATGAGTGCGGTCGAGGTCGGCAGGATGTAGTTACAGAAGCCGTCACCGAAGTTAAAGGCGAGCACCGCGGTCTGTCTCGTCACACCGATGAGGTCGGAAAGCGGCACCATGATCGGCATCACCGCTGCGGCCTGTCCAGAGCCGGAGGTCAGGAACACGTTGATGATGGTGTTCGCCATCAGCATCGCCGGTGCCTGCAGAAGCGTCGGCACACTGCCGAGTCCGCCGGCCAGCGCATGTACGACGGTATCGATGATCTTACCATCCTTCATGATGGCACTGATGGACTGTGCGAGGCCGATGATGATCATCGCGGACATCATCTTCCTGCAGCCCTCGAGGAAGTTCTTACAGATCGTATCCGTATCGAAGCCGGAAATGATGCCGACCACGATCGCGAGCCAGATGAACATCGCTGCCATCTCTGGCATATCCCAGCCCAGCTTGATGCTGCCATAGATCACGACCGCAAGCGAAACCACGAGCGCGACGATATTTAAGACCTTCCGAAGATCGATGGTCCCGAAATCATCCAGACCGCCGGCTGTACGGAACTCGCTCTTCTGGTCAAGCTCATACATCGGGCTCTTCGTCGGGTCCTTCTGAATCTTCAGTGCATAGCGCACGAGAAAGATGTTCGTGATCACATAGTACACTGCGAAGCATACCCAGCGGTAGCCGATGCCGGAGTACAGCGGCAGCTCCGCGATCTTCTGTGCGACAACCGTCGTATTCGGGTTCAATGTTCCCGTCGAGAAGCCGATGGCTCCACCGAGCAGGATGATGGCTGCACCTGTGATCGAGTCGAGCCCGATCGCCAGTGCAAGCATGACCATCACCGGTGCGAACGCGATGAACATGTTTACAGCCTGTGTCGTGCAGATGAGACCGAACATCAGCGTCAGAATCGGGATAAATACATACAGGTTGTTGGAAAACTTTTTCGCGAGCTTCGCGATCACCGCCTGCAGTGAACCAGACTGCGTCAGCATGTGGAAAGCCGCACCCGAAAACAGGATGACCAGCATGATATCGACACGCTTTACAAACGCATTTACGATATACATCGGGATCAGGAACGGATTCACCGGTGTACGATCGACATAGCTGAACTGCGTCGGATCGATCACCTTGATGCCGTCTGCATTCTCCACACGTACATACTCACCCGCCGGGATGATCCAGGTCAGAATCACAGCACACACGATGATCGAAAACACGATCATGAAGCTGTGAGGCACATGAAATTTCTTCTTCGTTGCCATAGTTAGCATTCCCCCTCTTTATAATGTTGTTTCTTTGTATAACATTATACCAGTAGGGGACGCATCGAGCCATTTGATTTTTCCAAACGCCTACTTAAAAAAAGCTTAATGCCATAGCCCAATCGAATAAAATTCAATATAATTTCTTAACAATGCAGCATTCCTGATGACACGCCATCTTCTCTCGCGCTGTTTCCTCGATGATCTCGATCAGCGCACGCTCACACGCACTCAACACATGACCTTTTCGATAGGCGAGTCTGAAGCTGGAGGTCTCCGCATCCTGATTGATCAGAAAATAGCGCACATGCTCGAATCTCTGCATATCCGTCAGATATCCGAGGCGATTAAAAGCGACGCCCATCCCCTGATTCACCATCGACATGATGATATCGAAATGACCGATCTCGATCCGGCGCTTCGGATGTACATGATTCTCCTGTAAGATGCGTTCTGCCGTTATGCGCATACTCTGATTCGGCAGCGGGACGATAAACGTCTCCCAGTCAAGATAGGAAAGATCGAGATGCGGAAAAGCATCGCCCTCTACAGAATAAGCATACTGAATCGCTGGATGCGTCTCCGAAAGCGCCAGCAGCACCGGTTCCTTCACGATTTCCTGATATACCGTATCTGGAAGCTCATGCAGGAAGTTTGAAACCATGAAATCGATCGCGCTCTCTTTAAACAGCCGGTTCAGATCCTCGACGACGGCATCACGGAAAATCAGCTCCACATCCGGGAAACGCTCATTAAACCGCGCCAGCACCTCCGGCACCATCGAAATCGCTCTTCGCTGCTGTATACCGATACGAATCGCCGGATGGCTCTTCCGCAGCTCTTTCTCCAGCAGATCATCGAACTCCGCCTTCATCTCCAGCATCTTCTCCGCCCGCTGTACATACTCCTCCCCGATCGACGTCAGCGCGAAGGTCTTTTCCTTACCTTCACGCTTAAACAGCGGTACGCCGAGATTCTTCTCGAGGTTACTGATATACACACTCAGCGCAGACGGCGAGATAAACAGCGCCTCCGCCGCCCTGGAAAGGTTCCGGCACCGCGCCAGTGTATATACATACTGTTGCTCCTTTAGATTCATGCCGTTCTCCTTTCACACCCCGAAGCTACCGTTCACTGCTCAGCTCGTCCTCGCCGCAGCAGCATTTCCCCGGTCGTTTTTTGTATCATTCTTATAGCCGTATTTGGCATTAATACGGTCAATCTCTTCTTTTATGATGTTTCCGAAGGTACGATCATCTAATTCCTGATTTTCCATAGCAGCCACAGATTTATCAGCGAAAGCATCAAATATAGCCTGTTTACTTTCCAGGGTTGACATTATTTTTTCATCAACCGTGTTTTCACACAACAGACGATACACAAGAACGTTTCTTGTCTGTCCCATACGGTATGCTCTTGAAATTGCCTGATTTTCAATCGAAGGCTTGAATTGCGGCTCACAGAGAACAACAACACTGGCCGACTGAATATTCAGACCTGTTCCACCAGACTGAATCTGTGCCACCAGGACTGTTCCCGCCGGAGCTTTATCAAACTCATCAATAATTTCCTGTCTGCGTTGAGGCGTAACAGATCCGTTGATCGGATTCGTACACCGATTGCCAAGCAGTTTTGTCACCTTCCGAATGGTGTCAAGGAAGAACGAGAACACAATAACTTTTCGTCCTTCAGATTCTGCCTCTGCAACAAGTTCCAGTAATCTCTTAGCTTTCGAAGAGTCCTTCAGGTCATCGACATTCCAGGATACCCGTCTTGCTTCTGCATAATTCTTAGACAGAACTGCCTGTTCATATGCCTCTGTTTCATTGTAGGACAAAGTACACCATTCTTTGCTCTCAATCAATTCTGGCAACTCCGTAAGAACATCTTCTCTTTTTCTACGGTAATAAACCGGCGCTACTGCTTTTCTGAATTGTGGTGCAGCTGACATAAATGCCATATTCTGAACTTCTGCGGCAATGCGAGGCTGAAGAATCTGTATCAGCGAAATCATTTCATCGACTTTATTTTCCAGCGCAGTACCCGTCATGAACATCAATCGTTCTGCATGCGTGCTGATATTCTTCACGTTGATACTTCTTCTTGCCTCTGGGTTTTTTATATAGTGAGCCTCATCAACCACCATCAGCTTGAATTTAAAATCATCCGGAAGATCAAAATATGCAGTTGTTTCATATGTGGTCAATGCAACTCCGCCGGTCCTGATCCAGGACTGAAGCGCTGCTTTGCGTCCAGCACCATGGATTTTCGTCACACTGAGTCGGCTCATTTTTCTGATTTCACGTCCCCAGTTTGTAATAACACTGGCCGGACAGACAACGACAAAATGTGTCCCTCCTGTATTACGCAGCGAGACCATCGTTGCGATAGCCTGAACCGTTTTGCCTAAGCCCATCTCATCGCCGAGAAGAACTCGTTCCTGATGAAGAGTATATTTTACGCCCCACTCCTGGTAGCGTCGCAATTCGCAAAGAAGCCCATCCGGGAAAAAACATTCCTCCTGAATTTCTCTCGCCAGGTCTTCCGGCAGTCCATACACAGCGTCATCATTTCCCAGTACGCCTGGGTTAATATCTTCTAGCTCATTAAAGGACCGAACTGGATTCGTCGTAAAATCCCGCCACGCTTCACTGTTCGAGCTTCGATCAATCTCTTCAGAAGCAGCAATCTGTGATTCTGTTGCCTGCCCATAGCTACCGTTAACAAGACTCTCTAACGCAGCAAATGCATCGACAGCTTTTTGCTTCTTTGCTTTAGGCGAAAAGAGCCATTTGAAGTTACCCGCTGCAGAATCCAGGTCCTCAATAGCATACTCAATCGTTTGCTGATTCTTATTGAGAAGTCTCCTGCACTCATCAGCAATCAGTTGACTACGGTGATATCGAGATAACGCAAGCACAAGCGCCGTAGCTTCTCGCGAACGGTTATCCGAACTGAGTTTGATCTTCGTTCCCTGTCTGGTCTTGGAAACAATATCATCTACGATTCGCTTAATCGAAAAAGCAGCATCCTCGCTTATCCCATGAACAGAAGCAATCGTGTATACAGAAACAGACGAAATGTCTGCGATTGATCTGTAGCCATAGTCTCTAAGCGCCTTCACTCGGATTCCGCGTTTGTCTCGATTGATTTCCTCTATTGGGATATCCTCAAGAACCTTGAGCACCTCCTGCGCCACTAATACATCCGACGCCTCTTTAACCTGGTCACGGTACTTATCCGCAAAGGAAACGGCAATATTCAGTTGTTTTATAATATTCTGATGCCTCTGGATTACTCGTTTTGCATCCGTAGCACTGAAAGGTCTTGCCACCCTAGCACCTCCGCAGTTTTATAATATTAAGGCCGTTTTTTCTTTATGATTGCGCCCTCTTTCAATAGACCAACCGTTTTCAAGAACAGAAAATCTGATTGATTTCCGTCACCAGTCCGTTACTATCCAGCTTAAAAGTGCCAAATATCTGTCCTTCTGTCGCATATTTATTATTGCAAGCATTTGAAGCTTCGAAATGTTGAAGAACGGTTGCATTTTCAGTATCCCAGTCGCCATTCCATGTTATTTCATTAATAGCGCAATCTTTTCTTAAATATACTGAACCTGCAAAGAGAGTTTCCATATTTATCAGATCCGCGTCACCTGATAAAACATTTTTAAGAATACGCATATTACTCAGCTCATAATATTGTCCATGATCAATGAGCTCAGATTTTACAGTTCCTGTTATATCTTCCGAAGAATCCGCAAGAATAATGTCACCATGCTTTATATTCTCAGCAAAAGGTATTGTCGTATTTTTAACCACATCATTTACAGCAACCACATTTATATATGTACTGCCCGGAATGCACCATTCTCCACTTGCGGAAACAAGATATCCGTCAGGTGTAAAAGTATTAACGTACATATTTCCATTGTTATCAAAGCAATACCACTGCCCTGATATTTGTTTCCATTGATTTTTCGTAAGTCTACCATCTTCATTGATATATTGCCAGTTTACATTATTGAGTTTCCACTGTCCGGCATATGATTGAGTATTGATGCATAATACGCTAATCATCGAAATGGCGTAAATTATGATTTTCTTCATTTATTTCTACACTTTCTTTTCAGTTCTTATTTACAATGCCTATCATCAAACATTTTTCAGAGAACTCACTTAATAATCACCGGAGTGAGTGACTGGTGTACATAATGGTTTTGAATCTGCTCTGCCTCAGCCCTACTAATCTGCTTAGGCGCTGAATGATTAACCGAATTATACCAGATTATGCAATCTTTGCCTTGTTCTGAATAGACCGATTCTATCCGAATGAGTTTTCCGTCAACAACCCTATAATACTTAGATATAGAATATGCAGCTCCATTTGATCCTTCATTTGAGATGATATTATTCTGGCAAAGATAAAATCGATTTCTAGCGCCTCCCTCATAAGCAACAGGATATGCATTTCCATCTTTTAACGTTACAATAGCATAAATATAGTCATACAATTCACCATCCTCGCCGCTTGTAAGAAGCAGTTCATCAACTCCATCGGAATCTATATCTCTCAAAACATACCCAAATCTGTTTTCTCGGTTGATCGGCGCATCCGTCGGCAGATAGAATGAGCTATATGATTTATACTGAGGATCTAAGAAGTCCACTTCTCCGCGAGCAAACATAGCAATGTACGAAATAATATCTGCATACTGCTCCGATACCTTCTGGTTCTCTTTCCGGGCATCACCAGATTGCTTACTCCCATCAGTTCCAACATAAAACCCATCCGGTGTAATTGCGTTTGTCAGCATAATACCATCAGCCCCAAGGTAATAGTTTCCTACCCACTGGTTCTTAGCAAATGAGCCATCGTCCTGATAGTACGCCCAGTTCTGTCCAAATTGTACCCACTGGTTAGCATAAGAATTCAAGCTCATGAAAACACTCAAAGCACCAAAAGCCACCAGAAGTAATGATTTTTTCTTCATAATAAGCTCCCAAAATAAAGATTGTAGTCTATCGAAATAAGTTTACTGCAAAAATGCGAAATGGGTATCCGAACTTAATCGTCCCGTCTATTTTTGCCTGTTTATAATAGCTAGCTTTCCTGCGTATTCAAATAATCCGAAGATTTTAAAGCCGGATACAAGAAATGCATCTACCATTTTCTAGATAGATGCACACCTTATTACATTCCTCAATATTATGAGATATCACATATTCCAACAAGAGATTTCCCCAATCAAAAGATTTGATTAGAATTGAATACATCAAAATTCATATGCGTCTCTGTCATTCACTGCCCTAAATATTGTGTGAACGTTTGCATAAAGTACGGGACTAGACATGAAGTTAAGAACATTCCTACCATGCTGACGGATCCAAGGCTCAGACTAATCAATGATGCAATCTGACGCACGCGATTTTTCTGTACAGCAATAAGCATACAGCTTGTGTTGAATATCAGTATTATAATTGGAATGATCCAGGCCCACCCACTATACCGATCAGCAACGCTCATTACCGCGAAAGAGATAAATACAGTTTCAGCTATCGGGAGAAAAAAAGATGCAAACAAATTCAGCCAATTACTAACAGGATGCTCCGTACACTCCAATGAAACCAAAAACAGAATCCACATTAAGCCAAGAACAGCGATCATCACTAAAATCCCTGTCTCCCCGTAATAATTTCCCCCACCTAGCTCTACATTAGCCCACGTATCCGTGAATGCCAGTATTGCCATTTCAGTATTAAACATTTTCATTTCTCTCCATCCCCTTCGATACCGCAACGTTTTCTGCCTTTGCAATCGTACCTTTGCTTGCGTTCAGTGATCAATCACAACCTCAATCGCAACATTTTCGTCCTCAATCGTAACTTTGCTTGCGGTTGTCTGTCCTGCCTTGAACCACTTGCGCAGCTTGGAAAAAGGCAATCCTCGAAATCACATTCGGTGCCTCCGCGGTCCAGCGTTCAATCATGATTCTCACCTTCTTGGCGTTTGCATTAATTTCATTTTTCGTTGTTTTGATACAGCCACAGACTACAGATTCACATTCCAGTACCCAGCCTTAGTTGATCCTATTCTAGTTACTATTCCCAAATCTTTCAATTTCTTCATTGCACGGACAACTGTGCTTGCACTTACGCCGAGTTGCTCGCATATTTCACTTCTAGTGATATGCGGTTTCTTCTGCATTTCATCAAGAACACTCTTCTCTATTTTAGATAAATTCCCGACTCTATTTCTTGTGTCATTTCTTGTATCATTTCTTGTGTCATTTCTTGTGTCATTTCTTGTGCCATCAGCGGATCTGAAATTATTCGGGCCAACGGTAGCTGTCGCAATTTCAGTTAAAGGAACCGTTATGCGAAAGATATTGCCTTCCACGAATTGCGGTTCCGCACCAGAATATATCTTCGTATACTTATAGGTATTTCTCATGCCAGAGCCTAATTCATCCGCAAGGCCAATTTCTCTAAAAATCTTTGAAATCGGAGGATTCTTAGGGAAAGGCTCAAAGGTTGCAAAATCCAATGCCCCATGCCCGTGAGAAAGATTTGCATTTTCCGTAAAAATTTGATTTTTTTCAATAACCAGCTTAGCCACATAAGCATTTGAGAAATCCCGATGCACCAGCAGGTTAGATACTATCTCTCGCAGGATATTATCCCTTGGAGATACACTCTGGTCTCCATCCAGATAGAAAGTATCATTCAGATGTTTTTTCCCAAAAGCCATTAATCTGTCATAGCTCTCGATCAGATTTGTGATAACAACATCCCGATCATCATAACGATCTGTGTTCAATACACGAAAAATGGCATCTGTCTTATGCTGTGGTAATACCGACATTATTAACTGATCCGTTCCAAAAAGAAGAATAGCAGCAAGTGTAATTCCTTCTTTTCCAGATGCTTGATCTCTCAATATCAACCCTGAGCTACGGACAATCTGCTCGTTTGTCATATTAAGCCAAGGATGATCCTTAAAACGTGAACGCGTCATATTCTTTGCTCGTTCTACTAAATCTGATCGTAAATCACTTATACCAAATGCCGGAAACACCTTATTCACAAAAAAGCTTCCACTTTTTCTTGCATACAGGCGGTAAACCTCATCAGAATGATATGTGATGTCAATATCAGATTCATGATTACGATCATAAATGCGACCAGCGCATCGACAAACGTCCTGTGAAACAGGCACACGCACATATAGAATTGTCTTTCCGTCATATTCATATTCAACTGGTGTCAGGTAGAGCGGTGGGTATATCTTATTCTCATTATTGACAGAGGTCACGAATGCCTTCTTGACTTTGTCAATCTTATCCTCCTCAATGCCGAGAATTTCTCCGTTATCTTTTACACCAAGAAATAAGTGCCCTCCATTCCTGTTCGAAAAGGAGCAGACGGTTTCATACACATCTTTTGTAACCTCAGTTCTAGACTTCTTAAACTCTACGGTGATGCTTTCACCACCACAAATAAGATCAAGCATTTCTTGTGGAAGCTTTGACATTTCTATATACCTCCTATATCTCAGGCAGTTAAACACGGAGAGACTACTTTCCTGACCGTACCATCCATTTTTAAGAACTGAATCTCTGTACCACGTAAAGAGGTAATACAAAAGGGCACCACAGCGGAATCCGCAGTTGTTTCCAAAATGAAAACAACTGAACAATTCATCTATTTGCCAAAGCAAAAAACGTCGTGCCAGACTCCTCTTACAGCTCCATCGTCGCCTGGTACGGGAGTCCGAAATGCCGGTAGGCGTTTGCGGTGGCAACGCGGCCACGCGGGGTGCGGTTGATGAGTCCGTTCATGAGGAGGTACGGCTCGTAGACGTCCTCGATGGTGCCGCTGTCCTCGCCGAGGGCGGCAGCCAGGGTTTCGACGCCGACCGGTCCGCCGGAGAACTTATCGATGATGGTCATGAGGTAGTTCCGGTCGTTCTGGTCGAGGCCGAGCTTATCGACGTCGAGGATATCGAGCGCCATGTCGGCGACCTCCTGGGTGATGCGACCGTCGAAACGGACATCCGCGAAGTCACGCACACGCTTCAGCAGGCGGTTCGCGAGTCTCGGCGTGCCGCGGGAGCGCAGTGCGATACGCTCAGCGCCGGCGTCGTCAATGTCTACATTCAGCACCTTCGCGGAACGTCGTACGATCTGTATCAGCTCTTCAGTGGTGTAGAACTCGAGCTTCGTGATGATGCCGAAACGGTCACGGAGCGGTGCGGACAGCAGTCCTGCACGGGTCGTCGCACCGATCAGCGTGAAGTGCGGTAGATCCAGGCGGATCGAGCGCGCGGTGGAGTCCTTTCCGAGCATGATGTCGATGGCGAAATCCTCCATCGCCGGGTACAGCACCTCCTCGACCTGGCGGTTCAGGCGGTGGATCTCGTCAACGAAAAGCACATCGCCCTCGGAAAGCCCGTTCAGAATCGCGGCGATCTCGCCCGGCTTCTCGATCGCCGGACCCGAGGTCACCTTGATATTCACCCCGAGCTCGTTCGCGATGATGTTACTGATGGTCGTCTTGCCGAGTCCCGGCGGTCCGTAAAACAGGCAGTGATCCAGGGACTCACCGCGGTTCTTCGCCGCCTGAATATAGATCTTCAGCATCTCCTTCAGCTTACTCTGGCCGATGTAGTCATCGAGCGTCTGCGGACGAATCTTCGGCTCCAGCTGCCGATCCTCTACCGTCTCATCTGTATTGATTACTCTACGTTCCAAATCTGTACCTCACTCCGCGCAATCGCACGGATCCTATCTATCAAATACGCCTGTATCCAGCACTCATATGCTTCACACGCAGCTTTACGCATCCCGATCTGCGAGCGGCCTGTTTCTCAGACAGCCACTCCACCAGCGTCAAAGGAAATTCAGGTTCTTCAGGCTCGCCTTCAGGATCTGATCCACGGTCATGCCTTCGCTGAGCTCGACCTTCTTCACGGCACGGCTCGCCTCGACGTTCGAGTAGCCGAGGGCCACGAGGGCTTCCACGGCTTCCTTCTGCGCACCATACACACCGGCGGCTGCACCGGCATCCACTGCTGCCCCAGCGCTATGACCATGATCGAGCGCCGAGCTGAAGACCTCGGTCGCATCGAGCTTATCCTTGAGCTCGAGTACCACGCGCTGCGCGGTCTTGTTTCCGACGCCCGGTGCGCGTGAAATCGCCTTGCTGTCACCGGTCACGATCGCCATCCGGAGATCATCCGGCGTCAGCGCGCTGAGTATGCCGAGCGCACCCTTCGGACCGATGCCGCTTACCGTCAGCAGCATCGTGAACATCGCACGGTCCTCCGGACTCAGGAAGCCATAGAGATCCACGCCGTTCTGTGTCAGCGAAAAGTATGTATAGATTTTGATGTCCTCGCCGATCGGTGGCAGCGCGCCGATCACCGACGCCGGCACGTGGATGCCATAACCGACCCCAGCTGCCTCGACGACCACCAGACCATCGGCCACATCGCTTAGCGTTCCATGTATAAAATGAATCATGTTGTATTCTCCTCAACATCGGGGGTCAGCCCCCTGGCCACCCCTTACTGATCCGGGGTCAGACCCCCTTCTGAAAAGCGTAAGGGGGTCGCTGAATCTACGCGTGGGTCTGACCCCTTGGCCTCCCGCCGCGCAGAATTTCCCTTTTCCCGGATTTGCTGCTTCTATGTTATATCAAAAACATGTGTTCGTCAATAAAAACCATTGATTTTGAAAATTCAAGCCGCTACACTTGTAGCATGTCTACTGAAATGCTACAGTAGTGGCGCGCGTTAGTCCACGCTAACTGCGGGCATTCCACCGCTGTACCGCGGTTTCACCTGCCGGCATTTCCGGCACCTGAATCGTTCTTTAGTTTACCAAGTATGAAGGGAAAGGTCCACATGATCCGCATCGAGAAAGCTCTGACACAGCCTGTTCCATCCGATATATATACGATCGGCACCCCGGAGGACGTCCTCTTTTTTGATATCGAGACCACCGGTCTCTCTGCCCGCAGCGCCGGCCTCTATCTGATCGGCGTGTTGACGTATACGCCGGAAGCTGCCGGTCACTGGACACTTCTCCAGTACTTCTGCGAGGATGTCGCGGACGAGCCGGCGGTGCTGCAGGCATTTTTCGAGCTGCTCTGCACGAAGAAGATCCTGATTTCCTACAACGGCGATGGCTTCGACATCCCGTTCCTCTGCCACATGGTCGAGCAGTATGGGCTACATGCACCCCGTCCGTATCACAGCACATCGCCGCGCGATCGTGTCGACTGTCTGGACACAGACAGCTCCGCCTTCGCTGACACGCGCCCTCTGTACAGCTTCGACACCGTCGAGAGCTTCGACCTCTTTAAGAAATTCCGGCCGCTCAAGCGCCTGCTCGGCCTCCCGGATCTCAAGCTGAAAAGCTGCGAGCGTTTTCTCGGCATCGACCGCGAGGACCGCTTCACCGGCGGCGAGCTCATCGAGGTTTACTTCGAGTGGCAGAAAACGAAGACGCCGGCGCTGCTCGACACGCTGCTCCTCCATAACGCTGAGGACATCGCGAACCTCCCGAATCTGCTGCCGCTGCTTCGCTATCGCAGCCTGCCGCACAGCGATTTCCAGCTCCGCGCGCACGAGTGCCTGCAGGACGGTGGCACGCCGCTCGTCCACCTCTCCTTCACACTCCTTTCGCCAATGTCTCCATCCGCGCACGCGCCGGCAGAAAACGGCACCCGCGAAGCGACGGATGATCGCCGACAGCATTGCTCAGGTGACGGAGAAAACAGCACCCGCGAAGTGACGGAGGATCGCCGACAGCATTGGCCGGCGCTCACGCTGCCGAAGCCGATGGATCTCAGGGGGGATTTCTGGGCGCTGCACGCCGAAGGCAGTGCAGTCGAGCTCTATGTGCAGCTTTTCAAGGGGGAGCGAAAGCTCTTCTTCGCGGATTTCGAGCACTACTACTATCTTCCGGCGGAGGACCAGGTGATCCACCAGTCGCTCGCGGAGTTCGTGGACCGCAGCGCTCGAAAGAAGGCCTGCGCGCGGAACTGCTACCAGCGTGTGAGCGGCTGCTTCCTCCCGGAGTGCAGTGAGGTCTATACGCCGGCGCTCCGTGCCGAGTACCGCGATAAGCTCCGATACGCACAGTACAGCGATGCCCTCTTCGACGACGAAGCGAAGGCCGTCGCGTACCTGAAATCCTTCCTGGTTTATGGGGTCTGACCCCATTACCAAATTCTTAAGATTCGCGCGAAAAAGGGGCAGCATCCGTCACTGGACACTGCCCCTCGTTCTTTATTCAAATTTCATGATCAGATCTTTCCACCGTTCTGGTTGACGTACGCCATCAGTCCGCCGGCAGCGATCATCTTCTGCAGAAACTCCGGGAACGGCTGTCCCTGGAATGTCTTTCCGGTCGTCTCGTCGGTGATGAGTCCGGTATCGAAGTCTACCTTTACCCGGTCGCCCTCGGCGATGGCCTGTGCGGCCTCCGGCGCCTCGATGATCGGGAAGCCGATATTCAGCGCGTTCCGATAGAAGATGCGTGCGAAGCTCTCGGCGATGACACAGCCGACGCCGCTGGTCTGGAGTACCTGTGGTGCGTGCTCACGGGAGGAGCCGCAACCGAAATTCTTGCCGCCGACCACGATGTCGCCGACACGAAGCTTCTTCAGGAAGTCCTGGTCGATGTCCTCCATCGCGTGGGACGCCAGCTCCTGCTTATCCTGAATCGCGAGATATCGTGCCGGGATGATGACATCCGTGTCGATATTGTCGCCATATTTTAAAACCTTACCCTCTGCGTTCATATATATATATTCCTTTCGTACCGGAGTTTGCTTTATGCAAACTCGCCCTGAACTCGGGCTATGGTGGCCCGAGTTCAGCCCTGCGGGCACAGAGCATAGCTCTGTGGGATATCGTTCCGGAGTTTGCTTTATGCAAACTCCTACACTCCTACATTCCTAACTCTTCTGGTCCCGAGATTTTACCGGTGACGGCAGATGCGGCTGCGACGGCCGGGGAAGCGAGATAGATCTCGGAGCTGGTGTCACCCATGCGGCCGACGAAGTTACGGTTGGTGGTCGAGACGCAGCGCTCATGCGGTGCGAGGATGCCCATGTAACCGCCGAGGCATGGTCCGCAGGTCGGGGTCGATACGACCGCGCCGGCTTCGATGAAGTCCATGACGAGGCCTTCCTTCAGCATCTGCATGTAGATGTCCTGGGTGCCCGGGATGACGATGCAGCGTACATCCGGTGCCACCTTGCGACCACGCAGGATCTCTGCCGCCTCGCGCATATCCTGGATACGTCCGTTCGTGCAGGAGCCGATGACGCTCTGGTCGATCTTGATGTCCTCGAAGCTGCCGAGCTCGTGGGTGTTCTCCGGAAGATGCGGGAAGGAAATCGTTGACTTCAGGGTCGAGAGGTCGATCGTCACCTCACGTGTGTACTCCGCATCCGCATCCGCCTCATAAACGGTGTACGGCTTCGTAGAATGTGCCTTCATATACTCGATGGTCTTCTCGTCGACCGGGAAGATACCATTCTTTCCGCCTGCCTCGATCGCCATGTTGCAGATCGTGAAACGGTCATCCATGCTGAGCTCTGCGACGCCCGGGCCGGTGAACTCGATGGACTGGTAGCGCGCACCATCCACGCCGATCTCGCCGATCAGGTGCAGGATGACGTCCTTACCGGACACCCACTTCTGCTTCTTGCCGATGAGGTTTACCCGGATTGCGGTCGGTACCTTGAACCATAGCTTGCCGGTCGCCATCGCCGCCGCCATATCGGTGGAGCCGATACCGGTCGAGAATGCTCCGAGCGCGCCGTAGGTGCAGGTATGTGAGTCCGCACCGACGGAAAGCTCACCCGCGACGATCAGTCCCTTCTCCGGGATCAGCGCGTGCTCGATGCCCATCTGTCCGACATCGAAGTAGTTCGTAAGCCCCTGCTCATGCGCGAAGTTCCGGCACATCTGTGTGCACTTCGCACTCGTGATATCCTTATTCGGAACGAAGTGGTCCATGACCAGTACAACCTTCTCCTGGTCGAACACGTCCTTCTGATCCAGCTTCTTCATCTCACGGATCGCCACCGGCGACGTGATATCGTTACCATGAACGAGGTCGAGCTCCGCCATGATCAGCTGCCCCGCACTCACCGACTCCAGTCCTGCATGCTTCGCCAGAATCTTCTGGCTCATCGTCATTCCCATACTTAACTCCTATTCTATATCCTGACAAGGACGCTACGTTGCGCTTTCCTTCTTATTTAGTTGCTCTATGCAAACTCTTTCACACACTATAGCACCCCTCCAGATATAATCATAATATATGTTTTTGATGATCATTATCACCGTATGTTATCTTGCCTATACCACTTTCCGCAGGCCAATGCCTTCGCCCGAAACGCATATACCCGCCCGCAGGACCACTGATCCCGCTGCCGGAGCACCACCCCTCGCAGCGCCCTCGAGCCCTCCGTCGCCTGCATTTCCCGGTACTGTATGCGCACTCGTGTATCCGGCGTTTTTGCACTTTGCACCAATTTTCTTGCAAGGTTATGTCAAAACATGTTACAAATAATCTTGTGTTATGTCGAGAAAATATGTTATATTAAAAATGCCTCTTATTCATCGTTTCGCTTTAAAGCGTTGAAGAAATTCGGATAAGGGCAGGAGCGTCATCGGAAGCATTCACTCAGCCGCATGGCGATATGTTCAGTTACGGTCAGACGACCTTATCTTAGGGGGGGAATTATCATGGATCAGAATCTGTCAGGTTACAAAATTTTCTACGAGGTTGCAAGCTGCGGCAACATTTCGAAGGCCGCGAAGAAGCTGTACATTTCACAGCCGGCTATCTCCAAGTCCATCGTAAAGCTCGAGGACGGACTCGATACGAAGCTCTTTCACCGGAATTCCCGCGGTGTTACGTTGACAGAGGAAGGCACCGTACTCTACCGCTATATTAAGGATGCGTTTGATAATATCAATAACGCGGAGACCGAGCTGAAGCGTATGAAGGACTTCAATATCGGCCACCTGCAGATCGGTGTATCGACGACACTCTGCCGCTACATCCTGCTGCCATATCTTCAGACCTTCATGCAGAAGTATCCGAATATCCGCGTGTCGATCATCACACAGTCGACCGCACAGACGCTCGCTCTGCTCGAGCAGAAAAAAATCGACATCGGTCTCACCGCCGAGCCGCGCACACGTCGTCCGGAGCTCCGCTTCGTTCACCCGAAGCAGATTCACGACACCTTCGTCGCGACCCCACAGTATCTCGAAAATCTGAAGGCGATGTACGGCGAGGACTGTGATCCGTTCCAGGAGGGCAACATCATGCTCCTCGACCAGAACAACATGACCCGTCGTCACATCGATGACTACTTCAAGACCATGGGCATCGAGCCGGCACAGGTCCTCGAGGTCACCACGATGGATCTGCTCGTGGACTTCGCGAAGATCGGCATCGGCATCGGCTGCGTGATCCGCGAGCTCGTACAGAAGGAGCTCGACGAAGGCAGCCTCATCGAGATCCCGACCCAGTTCCCGGTACCATCCCGCAGCGTCGGCTATGTATACAACGCCGGCAACACCGGAAAGTCACTCGATGCGTTCCTGAGCATTCTTGACTGATCGTTTTATGAAAAGCAGGAGCACAGCTGCTCTCTCTATAAAAGCAGTGGATGTCGCACATTAATATAGTGCGACCTCCACTGCTTTTCTGCTTCTGGTGTCGGGCGTCTCTGCTAAAACAGCCGGGGGGTTTTCTCATTCGGATTTTTTGCACGCCTCTTCCAGGCTCTGTTAAAACAGCCAGGTGTTTTCTCATCCGAATGTATAAAGTAGCCTCTGTTTCGGGCCTCTGTGAAAACAGCCGGGTGAAAAATCACCCGGCTGAGCTTTTCTCTATATTATCTGCTGAAATCGATGACTGCCTGTACGGCATCCTGGATCTCCGGAAGCTCGATGCCCTCGACCGCACCGGCGTCCATGTAGGCTGCGTTCTTCGGATCCATCGGCAGCTTCGCCAGTACCTTGAGGCCGTGCTGTGCTGCGACTTCATCCACATGACTCTCGCCGAAGACATTGACCTTCTCGCCGCAGTGCGGGCAGATGAGGTAGGACATGTTCTCTACGAGACCGATGACCGGCACACCCATCTTATCCGCCATGTTTACAGCCTTCGTCACGATCATGGAAACGAGGTCCTGCGGAGAGGTGACGATGACGATACCGTCGATCGGGAGGGACTGGAAGACAGTCAGCGGAACATCGCCGGTTCCTGGTGGCATGTCGACGAACATGTAGTCGACGTCCTTCCACTGAACCTCAGACCAGAACTGCTTGACGGCCTGCGCGATGAGGGAACCACGCCAGATGATCGGGTCGGTTTCGTTCTCGAGCAGGAGGTTCGAGGACATGATTTCGATACCGTCGGCACTTCTGTCCGGGATCATGAGCTTGCCGTCCGGGGTGACACCGACGCCGTCGTTCGAGAGACCGAAGGCCTTCGGGATGGACGGACCGGTGATATCCGCATCGAGAATCGCGGTCTTGAAGCCGGCCTTGTGGGTGCCACAGGCGAGGAGGGAGGTGATGGTGGACTTGCCGACACCGCCCTTACCGGAAACGACGCCGATGACCTTCTTTACGCTGCAGCCGTCTGCCAGCTTCGCGCGAAAATCCTCTGGATTTCCGTGGCGGGAAGCACAGTCGGAACCACAGGAACCGCAGTTGCCGTTGCAGCTGGAAGGCTTCTGATTTTCTAATTCTGCCATATAAGTAAACTCCTTTCAGGATGTGAATATACGCTCCATGAATCCGATTTGGATCGTGTACATGGATCACCACGAGTGTGCTGCACCGGAAGAGAGAGGCTTGTGCTCAAACCGCGCTCAGACGGCTGGTCACACTCAACCTTATAACCATAGCACAGAAATAGGACTTCGTCCATTCATCCGTGCAGGATTATATTTTGATGTTCATCCATTATAAAAACAGCCGGGTGATTTCACCCGGCTGCACTATCGTTCCGGAGTTTGCTTGATGGCAAACTCTTCCACGCCCTACACTCAAAATAATCGGTCGTTACTACTGTACTTGACGCCTTCGCCGAGACCGGTGGAGATGGCCTCGATCACGGCCTGCAGAGCCTCCTCTTCATCTGGTCCATCGCACTCCACGCGGAGATGTGCGCCCTGCTTTACGCCGGCGGCCATCACGTTGAGGACGGACTTCGCGACGATCTTCCGATCTCCGTTATAGAGATAGATATTGCTTTTAAACTTGATGCATGTCTGCGTCAGCACACCGGCCGGTCTTAAATGGAGACCCGACTCGTTAATAACATCTACTTCTCCTGTTACCATATCGCTCCCCTTCCTTTGCTTTTCATATATACATAATACGATTTTGGAATGTCGAAATCAATGCCCCGACTTTAGCCCTTCGGGCACAGAACAAGTTCTGTGGGATATCGTTCCGGAGTTTGCCGGATGTCACCCCATCTAAACTCGCGTTGCTGCTAACGGCTGAACTCGCAGCCACAGAAGTTCTGCCGATACAGCTCATACTGCTTCGAGAGTTCGATCGACTTCTGGTAGCCACCTCGCTTTTTGAAGTCGGACGGCAGAAACGAGAGTCCATGCGCCTTCGCGATGTCCTCGCCGATGGCATTGAGCACCTCCGAGGACTTCAGCGGCGACAGCGTAAGGGTCGTGCAGAAGTAGTCATACGGTCGAGTCACTCCGGCCTGCGTGCACTGCGCTCCGCCACAGCTCTGCGTTTCATCTGCCGGGCCTTTCACGTGCTGCACGTTCACAGATGTCGCCGGCGCTTCCGTCGCCGAATCCCCGCTGTGCTGCGCCGCAGCCCATGCCTGGTTCACTTCGCCCATGTACTCCGCGGTGCGCTCGAGGCGCTGGCGGTAGCAGCGGTGGCAACGCTCGCCGCGCTCCGGATCCCGCTCGTGGCCGCGCGCGATGGCGAGAAACTCCCGGTGATCATACGGTGGCACGACGACCTCAACGGCGCCGAGCAGATGCCCTGCGCTATCCTGCCGCTCCACATCGATGCCCGTTTCGTGGCAGAAGCGCCGGAGCTCATCCACGCGATGCGTAAACTCGGCCTCCGTGGAAATATTCGGATTGTAGTAGAACAGCGTGATGTCGAAGTCCGCACAGAGCTCATCCAGCACCGCACTGGAGCACGGCGCGCAGCAGCTGTGAAGAAGGAGCCGGGGACGACGCTCCAGCTTCTCCTGCCACCGGCTGATCTCCTGCTCCATCAGGCGCTGGTAGTTCTTCGTATTCGGTTCCGGTTTGATGTACACCGGCACTTCGGTTTCCTGATTCACTCTATAAATTCCCTCTCATGATACAAAGAGACGATGCCATCAGATGCGCCTTCGGCGCGGCCCTCTCATGGATTTACTGTAAGAAATCCCTGATTCTCTTCGATCTGACCGGGTTCCGCAGCTTGCGAAGCGCCTTCGCCTCGATCTGACGGATACGCTCACGGGTGACGTTAAACTCCTTGCCGACCTCCTCGAGGGTTCTCGGATGGCCGTCCTCGAGGCCGAAACGGAGCACGATGACCTGACGCTCACGCTCCTTCAGATCGCCGAGCAGGGTGTCGATATGCTCGCGAAGCATCACGGACTCAACATTGCCCTCTGGTGAAACGACGTTTGAATCCGCGACGAAATCGCCGAGATTCGAGTCATCCTCCTCACCGATCGGGGTCTCGAGGGAAGCCGGCTCACGCGCGATCTGCATGATCTCCTGCACCTTCTCCTCGCTCATGTCGAGATGTTCGGCGAGCTCCTTGACGGACGGCTCATAGCCGAGCTCGAGCGTCAGCTTACGCTGCATCTTCGACATCTTGTTGATGGTCTCCACCATGTGCACCGGCACACGGATGGTACGCGCCTGATCGGCCAGCGCACGCGTTACGGACTGCCGGATCCACCAGGTCGCGTAGGTCGAAAGCTTGAAGCCCTTCTCCGGGTCAAACTTCTCGACACCCTTGATGAGACCGAGGTTGCCCTCCTGCACGAGATCCAGGAAGCTCATGCCACGACCGGTATAGCGCTTCGCGATCGACACCACGAGACGCAGGTTCGCCTCGATGAGCCGCTGCTTCGCGACCTCATCGCCCTGGGACTTTCGCACAGCGAGACGGTACTCCTCCTCCGCAGACAGCAGCGGGACCGTACCGATCTCCTTCAGGTACATACGCACCGGGTCCTCGGTACCGATCCCCTCGAGGAGATCGACCGCATCGAGGTCGACATTCTCTGCCTCGACCTGCTTGTACTCTGCCTCGCTCGGGCCCTCGTCATCGGATGCAACACCCTCGACGTCGACACCGACACCATCCTCACCCACGACATCATCGACGACATCGTCATCGTCGAGATCCGGCAGATCACCGTCCTCGAAGCTGTCAAGCTCCTCCTCGAGCGGCTCGATGTCGAAACCACGGTTCTCGATGAGGCGGTCAATGCTGTCCATCTGATCATCGGTGATCGCATAATCACGGAATGCGTCATTGATATCGGCCTGGCTGATAGTGTTCTTGTTCTGCTCCGCCTGCTTGCAGAGCGCTTCGATCTTCTTGACGAGCTCCTCCTTGCTGATTTCCGGCTTTTCATTCACCTTCTTTTTGGTGGTCTTCTCATCAGATGCTTTCTTTCTGGCCATACTACCCTCCTGTCCTACATTCCGTGGCGATGACGACACGCATCATAACCGGGTTACTCTATATTTGTCCAATGCCTACATCCAGCATACTCCGCTGTTCTGCGTTTCCATCTACGCAACGTCCCACAAACTGCGGACCTCTCATGCACGCGTGAATATGAAGAAGCAGGCATGGATACAAACTCTTACACAGCCCTAAGTTCAGGCCAGGGATGCCTGAACTTAGCCCCTTCGGGGAGCAGAGCACAGCTCTGCTGGATATCGTTCCGGAGTTTGCTGATGCAAACTCCTACACTACCCAGACGCTCACGGCCGACACCACGCCGAGTACGGCGATAAGGATGCCGACGGCGAGTTCGATCGTGCCCTGTGGGCTCGTGTGCTCATGTGCCCGCTTCGCGTTCAGGATCGTATTTGCTCCGCTCACGATCTTCAGGATCGCGGCCGCGAAAAAGATCAGCGGAAACAGTACCATATTTTCGGTCGGGTTGATAAACGCCATCACCGCCATCACCACGATCACGATGCCGATGATGATATGCACCATGTCGAGCATGCGGGACGGCTGCCGCCCTGCTACATTGATTCTTGCCATAAAACTCCTACGTTATCGTTCCAGAGTTTGTTTGATACAAACTCTTACACTCGGGAGCAGAGCACAGCTCTGCTGGATATCACTCCGGCGTTTGCCTGATGCAAACTCCTACGTTATTTACCACCGAGAGTGGTATACACCACTGCCTTGATGGTGTGCATACGGTTCTCTGCTTCGTCGAAGACGACGCTGTGCGGGCCTTCGAAGATTTCATCAGACACTTCCATCTCGGTGAGACCATACTTCTCGTAGATCTGCTTACCGATCTTCGTGTTTGTGTCGTGGAAGGCCGGCAGACAGTGCAGGAAGATGGCGTCATCTTTCGCGTAGCGGAAAGCGTCAGCATTGACCTGATACGGCTTGAGGTCGTGAATACGCTGCGCCCAGACCTCGTCCGGCTCACCCATGGATACCCATACATCGGTGCAGATCACGTCTGCATCCTGGCAGGCCTCCGGCACGCTCTCCGTGAAGCTGAGCGTCGCACCGGTCTCTGCTGCCACCGCCTGGCAGGTCGCGATCAGCTCTGCGTTCGGCCAGTACGCCTTCGGTGCACAGGCCACGAAATGCATACCGAGCTTCGCGCATACGACCATGTAGGAATCCGCCATGTTGTAGCGGGCGTCGCCCATATACACCAGCTTCTGGCCCTTCAGGTCACCCCGGTGCTCACGAATCGTCAGCATGTCGGCGAGCATCTGCGTCGGGTGGAACTCGTTCGTCAGTCCATTCCAGACCGGCACATCGCTGTACTTCGCGAGCTCCTCCACGAGATCCTGGCCGAAGCCGCGGTACTCGATGCCGTCATACATGCGGCTCAGCACGCGTGCGGTATCCGCGATCGACTCCTTGCTGCCGATCTGCGAACCGGTCGGTCCGAGGTAGGTCGAGCCCATGCCGAGGTCGGCCGCCGCCACCTCGAAGGAGCAGCGCGTTCTCGTCGAGTTCTTCTCAAAGATCAGGGCGATGTTCTTGCCCGGAAAGCTCGTCTTGTGCAGGGTCTGTCCCGGCTGCGCACCGGCCTTCTTTTCCGCCTTCAGACGGGCAGCGACATCGAGGAGATAATTGATTTCCTCCGGTGTATAGTCAAGTAATTTCAAAAAGTCGCGTCCAGTTAAATCAATCATCTGATTCCTCTTCCTTTCTTTTTATGATAAGGCCTGCCGTGCAGGACACGGTGTCCCGTCATCGCGATGCCAATGTTCACTTCCATCAAATCGTCATCCGAGCTGAAGTTTTACGACTCCGATCGGCTGTATTCAAGCTTCCCTGATGTAGCTCTACATCCAGCGCCTTCGGACACCCGAAGAAGCCCGACCACAGCTCAGCCCATGCGCTGGCGTAATGCTTCATACATCAACACAGACGCCGCGACGCCTGCATTGAGCGACTCCGTGTGTCCCATCATCGGGATGCGGAGGTAGGTGTCGGCCAGGTCGGCGATTGCATCCTGGAGGCCGTTCCCCTCGTTGCCGATCATAAACGCGGTCGGCTGACGATAGTCGAAGTCCCAGTGGTTCTTCGTGCCCCGGAGATGCGCGGCGTAGACCTGTACGCCCTCGGATTTCATGTGCTGAATCTCCGCCGGCAGGTCATCGCTGACCATAAACGGCATACGGAACATCGCGCCCATCGTCGCACGCACTACCTTCGGCGAGTACACATCCACGCAGTCGCGGTTCATGAGGATGCCATCGACCCCCGCCGCCTCAGCGGTACGGAAAATCGTGCCCATGTTGCCTGGATCCTGCAGCGTATCGAGGATCAGGAAGAAGTCCCCCGGAAGCTCCGTGTACTTCTTCTGTCGCACCACCGCGAGGATGCCCTGACTGTTTTTCGTGTCGGACATATGCTCCATCAGCTCACGCGGCACCTGAAAGATTTTCGGTGCCCGCTGCCGCACACGATTTCGCTGCTCGCTACTGTCCGGTGATCGCAGCAGATGGCTGGATGCCTGTGCTGCATTTGGCCCCGCGTCCGCTTCCGCTCTCGTCTGCGCGTTCTGTACATCATGCGGGACACTCGTGTAGTTCTGTTCTGATGATCTCCGCTCGCTCCGTGTCTGCGCCGCTCCATCAGTAAACTCCGGCAGACTACCGTCATAATCGTCCGCCACGAAGATCCGCTCGATGTACGCCGCCGGAATCTCGCTGCACAGCCGCTCGCCCTCCGCGATGAAAAGCCCGCTCTCGCGACGCGCCCGCGCCTTCTTCTCGAGATCCCGCACCTCTCTGATCAGTTTATTTCCAGTGGATGTAATTCGCTCCACGCTGCCTCCTAAAACTCAGAATTTATCGCACCTTGCGTCCCTCTCCACGCTCCGCGCAGCTCCTCATGGATATGCAGGAGACGATGTCTTCAATGCGCCTTCAACGCGGGCATGGTCGTTTGATTTTGCCACTTCACAGCAAAATAATTCAAGGTGTGCATTATTAATAGTGCTCGTTTATCCACATTTTTCAAGTCGTTCGTTAAACTAATTGAAAGATCACAGCTCAAACCTGGTGTTATATCTAATTTGAGCGGATTTCAAAAATACTGGATATTTTTTACAGCTGAAGTATTCTTGTGTATTTCACCGCGGACTATCCAGTATTTCAGAATATGTGGCATATTGGATATAGTTCTTTCTTTTCAAGCATACGCTTATAAGCGTACTATCCAGTGATCTACGATTTTAAAAATATTGGATATCCATTTAGCACCGAAAACGCATATCTCAGAAATCCACTATCCACTATCGCTTCGTTTCATAAAAAGTAGATAGTCCCTCTCACTTCAACCTTTGAAAACAAGTCTCTCACTATCCACTATTTTCAAAAACACTTCGGGTTAGATACTTTTCTTCCACAAATCTCATTTTATCCGCGAAATCATATCCACTATTTTTAAAAATTCTTGATAGTAGATATTGTGTGAATTGTACCCCTTGTCCAGGGCACAAGAGCTTTTCGTTGCTCCAGGACACAAGAGCTTTTTGTCATCCCAAGACACAAGAGCTTTTCGTCGTCCCAGGACACAAGAGCTTTTCGTCGTCCCAAGACACAAGAGCTTTTCGTCGCCCCAAGTTACAAGAGCTTTTCGTCGCCCCAAGTTACAAGAGCTTTTCGTCGCTCCAATTTTCAGACAGCTGTCCTGTCCTCGTTCTGGCTGAATCCACTTTGACTCTCCGGCAACAAAAAGCCACCGCACTTCCGGATCTTCATCCGGCTGCACGATGGCCACAGTTTCTATTTCATATATCGATGCTTCTATGAACCAGCTCGCTCATGCTTTTATAAGGACGGTGATAGTTCAGATAGGCAAGAGTCTCTCCGGGTTCCCTGCTATCTGAACTGTCACGAAAGACGCGGCGCTTCCATGCGCGCATCTTTAGTTTCTTTGAATCTTTCTCACTTCCACGCACGAAATTCATTTGTCTGCAAAGTTTCAGTCCAGCTCCTTCAGCTCGTCGATCCAGATCTGGACGACGGCGTCGCTCGGCATACGGAGATCACCGCGCGGGGAGACGGCGATGGAGCCGACCTTCGGGCCGTCCGGGAGGCAGCTGCGCTTGAACTGCTGTGAGAAGAAGCGCCAGTAGAACTTCCGAAGCCACTTGAGGATCGTCGCTGCGTCGTAAACCTCCGCCTGTCCCGCTGCCAATGTCCCTGCCGCGGCTGTCATCACTTCGCGCACAGGCTGCACTCCGTCGTCGCTCTCCGCCGCTGCTTCTGCCGCGGCTGTCATCACTCCGCGCACAGGCTGTACTCCGTCGCCACTCTTCACCTGCATCCCCGCCTGATTCTCTGCCGAGAAGGCGTGGAGCGCGAGCGCGTAGACCTTTCGCGGGCTGAAGCCGTAGCGTAGGATCTGGTACAGGAAGAAGTCGTGAAGCTCATACGGGCCGACGAGGTCCTCGGTCTTCTGGCTGATCTGGCCGTCGCCGGTCGGCGGCAGCAGCTCCGGGCTCACCGGCGTATCGAAGATGTCGTTCAGGCAGCGCGCGAGGTCCGCATCCTCCGAAGTATCGGCGACGAACTTGACGAGGTAGCGCACCAGCGTCTTCGGGACGCCGGCATTGACCCCGTACATCGACATATGGTCGGCGTTGTAGGTCGCCCAGCCAAGCGCGAGCTCACTGAGGTCGCCGGTGCCGATGACGATGCCGTTCGACTGATTCGCGATGTCCATGAGGATCTGCGTCCGCTCACGGGCCTGCGCATTCTCATAAACCACGGAGTGATCCTCCGGGTCGTGCCCGATGTCCTGGAAATGCTGCAGCACCGCGGCCTTGATGTTGATCTCCCGCAGCGTCGCGTGCAGAAGACGCGTCAGCGTCACCGCGTTATTGTATGTGCGGTCTGTGGTGCCGAACGCCGGCATGGTCACGGAGATGATATTCTCGCGCGGGAGCCCCAGCATGTCGAAGGCGCGCGCGATGACGAGCAGCGCCAGGGTCGAGTCGAGGCCGCCGGAGATGCCGATCACGGCCGACTGACAGCCGGTGTGCTCGAGTCGCTTCTTAAGGCCGAGTGCCTGGATCGTGAAGATCTCATCGCAGCGGGCATTGCGCTCCGCCGCGCCACTCGGTACGAACGGCTTCGGGTCGACATAGCGCCGGAGGTCGGCTGCGTCCGCCGCGAGCTGTCCGGCCAATGTCTCCGGCACCACGCGGGTGTCCGCCCGGGACGCCCCGCCGACGCCCGTCTGCGCTGACGCGCCGGTCGCTGTCACCGTGGTCGGCGCCTGCTGACCGACGTACGCCGCGAAGACCTCCTCGAAGGACTTCTTGCGCGGCTGCGCGGCTGCAGACGAAGTCTTCTCCGGATCGTCCGATGTCTGTGCCGCGTCCCCGGCGATTTCCTTCACCGGACACACGCCCTCGCCCGTCTTCTCGGCCGCTGGCGTGAAGCGGAACTTCACGATGCTGTACTCGTCACGGAGCGCATCATCGATGTCCGGGAAGGTCGTCATACGGGCACGCTCCTGCGTGATGCGCTGGAGGTCGACATCCGCGATGTAGAGACCGGTGTTGAAGCGCTTTCCTTCCGTCACGACGGAGCCGTTCTCCGCGATGATATCCTGGCCACCGAAGACCAGGTCCGTGGTAGACTCCCCGTCGCCAGCATTGGCATAACAGTAGACGGACACGAGCCGCGCACTGGTCGAGCGGATCAGCTCCCGACGGTAGCTGTCCTTGCCGACGGTCTCATCGGAGGCCGAGGTATTCGCGATCACCGTCGCACCGGCGAGCACATGGCGGGTCGATGGTGGATCCAGCACCCAGACGTCCTCACAGATCTCACACGCGAGGCGAAAATCCGGACGATCCATCGCCTCCACGAGGATGTTCATGCCGAACGGAATCGCGTACTCCTCACCCGTCACCGCCGAGCGATGCGTCAGCGTCACGACACGCGCCTGTCCCGGCGTGAACCAGCGACGCTCATAGAACTCGCTGTAGTTCGGCAGATTCTTCTTCGGTACCAGCGCGAGGATACGGCCGGCGTGCAGCACTGCCGCACAGTTATAGAGCTTGTGGTCGACCATATACGGCACACCGACCACCGCCACGAGCTGCGTGCGACGCGTCGCCTCTGCCACCTCATCGAGCGCCGTCGCTGCCCGCTCGATGAGGATCGTCTGATGAAACAGATCCGCACAGGTATAGGCCGTCAGCACCAGCTCCGGAAACACCAGCAGCGAGACGCCCTGACGATCCGCCTCCGTAATCTCGCGGAGCACCGCATCGGTATTAAAACGCACATCAGCAACTTTGATTTTCGGCGTGGCCACCGCCACCCGCAGGAATCCTTCGATCATAACACACTCTTTCGTCATAAAGCGAAAAGGCCAGGCCACAACAGCCTGACCTTTCGGGTGATTTTTTAACTACCGGAACCAGCCCTAAAGTCAGGCCATGGAAGCCTGACTTTAGCCCCTTCGGGGAGCAGAGCATAGCTCTGCTGGATATCGTTCCAGAGTTTGCCTGATGCAAACTCTTACACTCAGTCGTTATTCTCTACCGAGTAGTTCGGTGCTTCCTTCGTGATATGAATATCATGCG
>ERZ1034980.436-NODE-436-length-31751-cov-18.495962_pt1 | contig 31751 bp, 29 predicted proteins | sample MGYA00520622_ERZ1034980 | MGnify/ENA primary metagenome ERZ1034980 (study PRJEB33766, sample SAMN09781791) | gut metagenome | biome: gut microbiome | host: Homo sapiens | place: Madagascar | study: EMG produced TPA metagenomics assembly of the PRJNA485056 data...
GCCAATTCACCGTCACCGATGATACCATCTTCTTCACCACCGATTGTACCAACTTCAGCTTCAACTGAGATGCCTTTAGCGTGTGCTTTTTCAACAACTTCTTTAGCCAATTTAAGGTTTTCTTCAACTGGAAGGTGTGAACCGTCGAACATTACTGAAGTGTAACCAACTTCGATACATTCCAATGCATCTTCAAAGTGGCCGTGGTCAAGGTGAATAGCAACTGGTACAGTGATACCCATTGATTCTACAAGGTTTTCGATAAGTGCTTTACAAAGTTTGTAACCACCCATGTATTTAGCTGCACCCATAGAAGTTTGGATAAGAACTGGAGCTTGTTTAGCTTCTGCTGCACGCAAGATAGCTTGTGTCCATTCAAGGTCATTTGTGTTGAATCCACCTACAGCATAGCCGTTATCACGAGCTGCTTGGACGAATTTTTCTGCTGAAACGATTGCCATTAGTCAGGCCTCCTATTTATTTTTTGAGCTTCGCTCATTTTACATTGTTAATTCTAGCACAATTCTTAATAAATTGCTAGTTTTTTAGTGAAAATGGGGGAGAAACCTTATAAAAAATAGCTTACTTTATTTTCCAGCTGTTTTCATGTCGGATTTTGCGCTAGCGATTTGCCATTTAACCTGGTCAAATCCTGTGCCTCCTAAGGAATTACGACGTTCTACTGCTGTGTGAGATTTGAGCGTTTCGTAGATATCTTCTTCTATCAAATTAGAAATTTCTTGGTAACTTTCGAGGGACACGTCCTGCAAATAATAGCCAGCTTTGGTGCATTCCAAGACCAACTTACCAACAATTTCGTGGGCTTCACGGAAAGGAAGTCCCTTAGAAGCAAGATAATCTGCTAGTTCAGTCGCATTTGAAAAGTCTTTCTCAGTTGACTCTGCCATGTGCTTGTCATTGACCGTCATGGTGTTAATCATACCAGCCAAAATGTCGATAGCTATAGTGATAGTCTCAGCTGTATCAAACATACCTTCCTTGTCTTCTTGAAGGTCCTTGTTATAAGCCAAAGGCAGAGATTTCATAACCGTCAAAAGACCAATCAAATTGCCGTAGACACGACCGGATTTTCCACGGATAAGCTCCGCCATATCAGGATTTTTCTTCTGAGGCATGATTGATGAGCCTGTTGAAAAAGTGTCTGACAGAGTCACAAATTGGTACTCGTAGCTACACCAGTTAATGATTTCCTCACAAAGACGAGACATATGCATCATGAGAATGCTGGCATTTGATAAGAATTCTAAGATAAAATCACGGTCAGATACAGCATCAAGTGAGTTGCTGTAAGGTTTGGCAAAGCCCATGAGCTGCGCTGTCAGTTCACGGTCGATGGGGAAGGTTGTACCCGCCAAAGCTGCCGCACCAAGCGGAGAAATGTCCGCATGTTTCACGTTGAACTCAAAACGCTCGCTGTCGCGGGTGAACATACTGTAATAAGCCATGAGGTGATGCCCAAATGAAATCGGTTGAGCGTGTTGCAAGTGGGTGTAGCCTGGCATGATGGTGTAGACATGCTTATCAGCCAAGGTCACCAAAGATTGACGTAGGTTGTCCAATTTTTCAATGACTTCTGATAATTTGTCCTTGAGATATAGGTGCATATCGGTTGCCACTTGGTCATTACGTGAACGGGCTGTGTGGAGTTTCCCTGCTACTGCACCAATTTCAGCGGTTAGGAGGCTTTCAATGTTCATGTGAATGTCTTCGTTAGAGACATCAAAGACCAGCTGTCCTGCTTCGTACTGCGCCAGCAATTTTTCAAGACCATCCTTAATAGTATCTGCTTCTTCTTGAGCGATAATCCCTGTCGCACCAAGCATAGTCACGTGAGCGATAGAGCCCTGAATGTCAAATTTTGCCATTTTTTGGTCAAAACTGATAGAAGCTCCGAACTCCTCAACCCATTTTTCAAGGTCAGCCTCAAAACGACCGCCCCATAATTTGTGATTTTCTGCCATAATCTTATCTCTTTTCTTACTTTTAACATCCAAAACTTGTTTTTGATATTTTCTTAGATAGCTCGGACGGAAGCCACCTCCTTCGGAGTTTCATTCCTAATTTTTGAGCCTAAAGTATCAAAAATCCCGTTATCAGTGACACCTTCGCTGTCACTGATAATCCCGCTACGGCGAAAATATCAGTTTGAGCTCACTTCGTTCGCAGATTACCTACAAGTTCAGTTGTTACTTTTACTTAATATTAAACAAAAGCCGGGACCGTCGTCTCAGCTCTTGAATGTCTCTCTGGACATGAAGCCCGCAGGCTTTTTCGAGGTGTCTCTCTGGGCACTTTATCGAGATAGGGTAGTGTAAGAAAAGAGTTTCAGATGGAGCTCTCTGACTCCTTTTATCTGAAGGTTTTTCTTACAAAAATTCTTTTTAGTAATAGTTTCCTTAACGTAGCAAGTCTATCTAGCGGCTAAAGTCACTGATAGACTACGGCAACCACTATTGTAGATTGCCTAGCAACCTTGCTAACTCCAATTGCAAAATAATATCGATTTTGCAATTTCCGTATCGTTGGTAGTGTGGACGCAAGCGAAGCCTGGACGGCTTCCATTGCTAATCTTGAGCCCCCTTTGCTTCCTAATTTTCAAGCTCAGGTAGAAATCGTCCACTGGACGTTTTCTACCCAAATTTTTCCGTTATCAGTGACACTTACGTGTCACTGATAATTCCATTACGGCGGAAACTATCGGTGATTGGCTCACTTCGTTCGCAATTATTTGTTGTTTACTTGTGAGTTTACTTGTGTTGGTAGTCCCCATAGTTTGATGAAGCCTACGGCTGCGTCTTGGTCGAAGCTGTCTGCTGATGTATAAGTTGCCAAGTTTTCATCATAGAGTGAATTTGGTGATTTACGTGCAACTACCTTAGCTGAGCCTTTGTAAAGTTTTACTTTAGCTGTACCGTTAACAACTTTTTGTGTTTCTTTGATGTAGGCAATAATTGCTTCTGTCGCCGGGCTAAACCAAAGAGCATTGTAAATCAGGTTAGACAATTCATTTTCAAGGATTGGTTTGAAGTGTGAGACTTCACGTACCAAGGTGATGTCTTCGATTTCTTTATGGGCTGTCAAGAGAACAGTTGCTCCTGGGCATTCGTAGATTTCACGAGATTTAATACCGACAAGTCTGTTTTCAACGTGGTCGATACGTCCGATTCCGTGTTTACCAGCAATGACGTTGAGTTCTTGGATGAGGTCAGCCAATTTCATTTCTTTGCCGTTGATGGCAACTGGTTTACCAGCTTCAAAGGTGATTTCAACGAATTCAGCTTCGTTTGGTGCAGCTTCTGGTGAATTTGTGATACCAAAGGCTTCTTCTGGGGCTTCATTCCATGGGTTTTCTAGGACACCACATTCGTTGGCACGTCCCCAAAGGTTTTGGTCAACTGAGTATGGATTGTCAAGGTCAGCTGGGACTGGCACACCATTTTCTTTAGCGTAGTTGATTTCTTCTTCACGAGACCACTTCCATTCACGAACTGGGGCTACCACTTTCAATTCTGGGTCAAGTGCAGCGATGGCCACCTCGAAACGAACTTGGTCATTTCCCTTACCAGTACAACCGTGCGCGATTGTTGTGGCACCTGTTTTGTGGGCAATTTCAACCAATTTTTTAGAAATAACGGGACGGCTAAGTGCTGATACCAATGGGTATTTTTGCTCATACATAGCATGAGCTTGAAGAGCTGGAAGAACGTAGTCTTCCGCAAATTCATCCTTAACATCCAAAACGTAAGATTCAACCGCACCAACTGTCAAGGCTTTATCATGGATGAAATCAAGGTCTTTCCCTTCGCCGACATCCATACAAACCGCAACAACATCATAATCTTTTTTAAGCCATGTGATTGCGACTGATGTATCAAGACCACCGGAATACGCTAGAATTACTTTTTCTTTTGACATAATATTTTTCTCTTTTCTTACTTTTTTATTTTTATTAACTTTATATGTATAATTATACTATTTAAAAATTATATGTCAACACTTTTTTGGAAAAAAATTCAAAAATATTTTGTTTTTTGTGTTTTATTCCGTATTTATTGCATATTTACAGCGAAACTCTAAATCTAGCTTATAATATTTACGATTTATGATGAATATTTTCCAATAGCTACTAATAAAAAAAGTCGAGACAACTCTCGACTTCTTATCTATTACAATTGCGCAAGCATGTTATCAATATGCTCGATTGATTTCTCTTTACCGAGTAGGTAGATGGTATCTGGCAACTCTGGACCGTGCATTTCTCCTGAAACGGCGATACGGATTGGCATGAAGAGGTTTTTACCTTTGATGCCTGTTTCTTTTTGAACAGCCTTGATTTGTGGGAAGATGTTTTCTGATTTGAAATCTTCGTCTGACATGGCTGCCAATTTGTCACGGAAAGCTTTGAGGACAGTCGGCACGGTTTCACCTGCCATGAAGTCTTTTTCAGCTTCGGTCAATTCTGGGAAATCAGCGAAGAAGAGGTCAGTCAATGGCACGATTTCATCAACAGATTTCATTTGTGGTTTGTAGAGTTCAACCATTTTTTCAGCTTTATCTGTCAAACGACCAGCTTCTTCCAAGAATGGTTTTGCCATGTCAAAGATGGTTAAAAGCTCAGCTTTTTTGATGTATTCGTTGCTCATCCAGTCAAGTTTCTTCTGGTCGAAGGCAGCTGGTGATTTGCTGAGACGATTTTCATCAAAGAGTTTGACGAGTTCTTCGCGTGAGAAGATTTCGTCTTCACCACCTGGGTTCCATCCTAAAAGAGCAATGAAGTTGAAGACCGCTTCTGGAAGGTAACCTTTTTTACGGTAATCTTCGATAAATTGAAGGGTGTTAGTATCACGTTTAGACAACTTCTTACCAGTTTCAGAATTGATGATAAGAGTCATGTGTCCAAACTCAGGCGCTTCCCAACCAAGAGCCTCATAAACCATGAGCTGTTTGGGTGTATTGGCAATGTGGTCATCTCCACGGATAACGTGTGAAATTTGCATATCGTGGTCATCTATAACAACGGCGAAGTTGTAAGTTGGGTAACCGTCACGTTTTTGAATAACCCAGTCACCACCGATGTTGCCACCTTCAAACTCGATGTCGCCTTTAACGATATCAGTCCATTTGTAGATACCAGCTTCGTTCACTGCGATACGAACCGTTGGCACAATACCAGCTGCTTCACGTTCAGCGATATAAGCTGCTTTTTCGTCTTCAGACATGCCAAGGTATTCGTTGATGTAGCGAGGTGTTTCACCAGCGGCTTCTTGACGTTCACGCTCAGCAGCCAATTCTTCTTCGGTCACGTAAGATTTGTAGGCTTTACCTTCTGCCAAAAGTTGGTCAATGTATTTTTGGTAAAGGTCAAGGCGTTCTGACTGACGGTAGCGTTCATGGGTTTGTGGGCTTTCATCCCAATCCATTCCCAACCATTTAAGGTTTTCAAGCTGTGAACGTTCACCATCTTCAACGTGACGTTTACGGTCAGTATCTTCGATACGAATGATAAAATCACCACCGTGATGACGTGCGTAGAGATAGTTGAAAAGCGCAGTACGCGCATTACCGATGTGTAACAATCCAGTTGGACTTGGTGCATAACGCACACGAATTTTGTTAGCCAATGCATTTCTCCTGTAAATATAATTATTCAATCTTTAATATTATACCACTAAATAAGCAAAAACCAATAAAAATCACTTAAAGAGCACGACAAAACAAGATTGGGAAAGACCATCTTTTTGACTGTATCCTCCTATCTGCGCGTTGTCGGGTCAACAGGCTAAGGCTGATTTTCCAAGGTCAACTATCAATCAACCACGACGACTAATAGTCATGAGAGCTAGCAATAGCCTACCAAACGAGAGAGATTCCTAAAACTTGGGCAGACCATCGCTGACAGCGAGAACCTCTCGTAAAACTGCGACAAGCTGTCGCTAGCAGCGAGAGGTTCCTGCAAAACTGCAGCAAGTGTTAGCAAGATAATCTAAAAGGAAATCATTTCAGTTACTAGCTGGAATTGCTAAACGAAACAAGCTGGCAGGCGCTACTCTACTAGATGCCATCACGCGATGCTACATAACCACCCACGCTACCATTATCCGCCTCCTTCTTACAAAAATCAAGGCGCTTCCAGCACAGTTTGCAAACGTTTGTACAAAAACCACTTTTGGGAATTGCAATCTCATTTGAGGGGACTATAATACAGGTATATTTAGAAAGAAGGTCATTGATATGAAAAAACGTCTCTTGAAAACAGGTCTCGGACTAGGCTTAGGAGCCCTTCTAGAACTTGCTTATTTAGCGAAAAAAACCGAATTTTTCAAAAGCGATAAAGAGCTCTACGATGAATTCGACTCTACCTTGAACTAGGAGGATAAGACCATGCAAAAGAAAAAAGCGATTATGATCGGGGCTGGTTTGTCAAATATGGCTGCCGCTGTTTACCTTATTCAAGAAGGCAAGTGGAAAGGTGACCAAATCACTTTCTATGCTCTAGATGACCACGGTGCCAATGACGGTGCACCAACTAGAGCCACAACTGATGAATACTGGAACAAAAACCATCCTATGAAAAATCAAACAGGTTATATTGCTCGTGGTGGGCGCATGCTCAACTACCGCACTTATGTGGACTTGATGGACCTGCTTGACCGTATTCCATCCGCTACAGAGCCCGGTCTCACTGCTGCTGAGGACACTCGTCAATTCGACGCGGTCCATCGGACTTACGACAAAGCTCGGCTATTGGCCAAAGGCCTTGGTATCATCGACGGTGGCAAACTCGGTCTCAACGGCACCAGTCGCAAGCTCTTAACCCAGCTCATCATGATGCCCGACTCTGAGGAAGAAAATCTTGATAATGTGACTATCGCTGACTTCTTCAAGGATAATCCTGAGTTCTTTGAAACTAACTTCTGGTACATGTGGGAAACGACTTTTGCCTTCCGCACTCGTAGTTCTGCTCAAGAACTACGCCGTTACATGCATCAAATGATTTACGAATTTACGCAAATCGAACACTTGGTTGGTGTCAATCGCACGCGCTACAATCAATACGAAAGCATCATGCTTCCTTTGGTTAATTACTTGAAAGAACAAGGTTGCCACATCGTCCTCAATCGTTTGGTAACTGACTGGGAATTCAAAGACAGCAAGATGCAAGATGAAATCACTGTTACTGGACTTCACATGACCAACACCGAAACTGGCGAAGAAGAATTGGTAGCCGTTGACGACGACACAGCTGTTATCTTCACCAACGGTTCTATCACCGACTCAGCAACCCTCGGTGACTTCAACACGCCAGCTCCAGAAAATATGGACTACGGTGCTGCTTCAGGACTTTGGAAGAAAGCAACTGAGCACTTCTACAATCTCGGTAATGCCGATAAATTCTTTGCCGACCGCGATGCCAGCGAATGGGTTAGCTTTACCCTTACAACCAAGGACCACACCCTTCTCAATGAGATTACCCGTATTACCACTCAAGAACCTGGTAACGCCCTTAATTCCTTCATTTCTGACGGTGCTGTAACGCCTCTTGGTCAAAAAGATGTGACCATGTCTATCGTGGTTCATCATCAACCCCACTTCACTAGCCAACAACCTAACGAAACCGTTCTTTGGGGCTACTTCCTCTACCCACGCCGCCACGGTGAATTTGTCAATAAACCTTACATCGAAATGACTGGTAAAGAAATGCTTCAAGAACTTCTTGGACAATTGTCAAAAGTTGACCCAGGTCCAATCAATATCAATACCAAAGAAGAAGCCATCATGGACAGCGTCGTCAACTGTATCCCAGTTTACATGCCATACGCTTCCGCTCTCTTCAATAACCGCGCCAAAACTGACCGACCAAAAGTTATTCCTAAGAACTCAACTAACCTTGCCTTCACTGGTGAATTTGTTGAACAACCTTACCAAATGATTTTCACTGAAAACAGCGCCGTCCGCTCTGGTGAAATCGCAGCCTACCACTTTGCAGGCATCCCAATGTCCCGCCTGGTTCCAACCCCACGCTACGATAAAGATATTAAAACTCTGCTCCGTGCAGCTAAGAAAATATTTGAATAACTTCGATGACTAATGAAACACCCTTCGACTAAATTGCCGAAGGGTGTTTCATTTTATAAATAAATCACTTCCAAATGTCCGAAGGCAACTTCTCCTTGGAGATAGAGGGTTTTATGAGTTTCATTCAAATTTTGTGGCACTTTGACTGCTGCAAATGAACTTTCAACAGATGACAAGACTTTCCAGTCTGAAGGGACAAACAGTTTCATATTGCCAAAGCCGACTTCGACTTCAAAAGTCGCACTGTCACCAGCCATTTCAGATTGGTCAAAGTAGATATTGGCATTGCCAAAAGCCACTTCACGTTTGGCGTAGGTGAAGTCAGACTCATTGATGTAGAGATTTGAACTACCAAAGCTGACATCCTTATCGCTGTCGCTAAATTTTCCAGTGACGGTCACCAATCGACGCTTAGGTTTGACCAGTAAATCAACACCGACAGCCACCAAACCAGCTGCTACAAACATGGTCCACAGTGACAAAGTAACCCAGTCATAGACTGAATTTAAAATGATAAAGGTCACACCACCCAGAAAAATCGCACTGCCCCAATTACCATCCAACAAGCTATGCAGGGTCAAATAAGCAAAGACCAAGGTCCCAAGCATCGGCCACAGAGGCAGCTCCGCTAAGCCAAGTTGCCCTTGGAAAACAAGCACGCCCGCTAGGGCAATCAGTGCCACCCCTAAAATTGATTTTTTCATTTTCTTACCTCAATTCCTGTAATTTTTCTTTTAATAAATGATAATAACGTCTCGAAACATAAACCTCTTTCTTGGTGTCGTTAAAACGTATCCGACTAGAACCCGAGAAAGATTTGTCTAAGGAGTAAATCGATTTGATGTTAACGATGGCAGATTTGGAAATCCGACAAAAGGTTCTGGGCAAATACTCATCCAGTTCATAAAGCTTCAACTTGACCTCGTAAGCATCCTGCCTAGTATGCCCATAAATCTTACTGCCATCCGTTTCAAAAAACAGGACCTCATTAACATCGATAAAATATTCGCTGTTGTCCTTGTAAAATGCCAAAGTTGGTTTTCCAGCCTGCGCCAACAATTGCTGTATGGCAAGGACTTCATCGGTCAACTGCGGGGTTCGAATAAGAATTTCCACCTCCGACAGTCGGTCATCCATCTCAATCTTGATTGTAACCATCCACTCTCCCTCTCTTTGTTAACATTATAGCAGAGCCATTTTGAGAAACAAGACCTTTCCCCTAAGTGGTCACATTCTGCCAGTAAGTGGTTATCGATTCCGTGGAAAATAAAAAACAGGCAAAGCGCCTGCTTTCATATCTAACTCTTCATGCTTCCGTGACTGCTATAATCTTGCCAGTATCAACATCGTAATAAGCTCCATTGATGACTACATCATCTGGAATCAGAGGCGATTGACGCAAGAGCTGGACATCTTCTTTGACGCTCTCAACCACGTCAGTGAAGGGTAGAAAATCTTGCCCTGCCACGTCGACCCCCAAATCACGCGCCAGCTGTTCCGCAAAAGCTTCATTTGTAAAGGTCTGCGCACCGCAATCCGTATGGTGAAGCACCACAATTTCACGCGTTCCCATCTGCTGCTGAGAAATGACGAGCGACCGCAACATATCACCAGTCACACGCCCACCCGCATTCCGCAAGATGTGAGCATCACCCAAGGCCAAGCCGAGCGCCTGAGCCACGTGCAAGCGCGAATCCATGCAAGTCACAATCGCCACCCGCGTCTTTGGTTTGATGGGCAGATGCGCCGTCCCATGCAAATCCACATAGGCTGCATTAGCCTTCATAAACTGTTCAAAATATGACATGATTGCCTCCTCAAGTCAAGCAAGGATAATCCTTTGATTATCAAGCTAAGGTTGCTATTATCTTACCATTTTCAAGAAGCGCTGTCACAAAAAAGGCTTGGCATTTACCAAACCTTGAGATGCTATGAAAAGACACGTTTGAGCACTTCACCGACTGTTGATACCCCAATCACTTCAATCCCTCCAGGAATTTCGATACCAACCAGAGAATTTTTGGGGGCATAAACCTTGGTAAAACCTAGTTTGCTAGCCTCGTTGATACGCTGCTCAATCCGCGTCACCCGACGAATCTCACCAGTCAGCCCAATCTCACCGATAAAGGATTCTTGCGGATTAGTTGGCATTTCTTTGTAGCTGGACGCAATAGCTACCGCTACTGCCAAGTCAATAGCTGGCTCATCCAATTTAACCCCACCCGCTGACTTAAGGTAGGCATCTTGATTTTGAAGCAAGAGCCCACAACGTTTCTCCAAAACAGCCATAATCAAGCTGACGCGGTTAAAATCAAGACCCGTTGTGGTGCGCTTAGCATTTCCAAAAACCGTCGGCGTTACCAAGGCCTGAACCTCAGCCAAGATAGGACGAGTCCCTTCCATGGTTACCACAATAGCAGAACCCGTCGCCCCATCTAAGCGCTCCTCCAAGAAGACCTGGCTGGGATTGAGCACCTCAACCAAACCACCCGACTGCATCTCAAAAATACCAATCTCGTTGGTTGAGCCAAAACGGTTCTTGACCGCGCGCAGAATACGAAAGGTGTGATGACGTTCTCCTTCAAAATAAAGTACCGTGTCCACCATGTGTTCCAACATACGAGGACCAGCAAGCGTCCCTTCCTTGGTCACATGCCCAACAATGAAGGTGGCAATATTATTAGTCTTAGCCAGCTGCATAAGCTCCGCTGTTACCTCACGAACCTGACTAACCGATCCCTGCACGCTAGACACCTCAGGACTCATGATGGTCTGAATAGAGTCAATAATCAAGAAATCTGGCTGGATTTTCTCAATCTCTGCACGGATATTTTGCATATTAGTCTCAGCATAAAGATAAAACTCGTTGTCAATATCACCTAGACGCTCACTACGCAACTTAATCTGCTCTGCCGATTCTTCCCCAGAAACATAGAGAACCGTGCCTTTATTTGCCAGCTGAGTCGATACTTGCAGCAACAAAGTCGACTTCCCAATACCAGGGTCTCCACCAATCAAGACTAGACTTCCTGGGACAACGCCCCCGCCCAAGACACCGTTGAATTCATCCATATCAGTCTTGGTGCGAGCGTAGTTGATGGAGGACACGTCCTTGAGTTTCGTCGGTTTTGTCTTCTCACCTGTCAAGCTGACACGCGCATTCTTAACCTCCTGAACCTCAACTTCTTCCACAAAAGAAGACCAAGACGAGCAATTGGGACAGCGCCCCAAATATTTTGGCGATTGATAGCCACACTCTTGACAGACAAAATTCGATTTCTTTTTAGCCATCCAAACCTCCTCTAGCCTTCATTTTATTATTCATTTTTATTTTGGAAAATGGCTAGCGCTAGCTTTCTATTTTCCAGTACTTCCGAAACCACCTATACGAACACCAGTTGCCTCGTCGCCGTCCGCAATCAAAAACGGGGCAAAAACAGCCTGAACAATACGCTCACCAACTTCAAGAACCACAGACTCGTCAGTAATATTTTTCATCTGCGCAAAAATATGACCTTCATTAGCTTCATTACCATAGTAATCCCCATCGATAACACCAACCGAGTTAATCAAAACCAAGCCTTTTTTACGAGGATTTGACGAACGGTCATAGAGGTAAAGCACCTCACCAGCCTGCATATAAGCCTTGACACCTGTCGGAACCAGCTTAATCTCACCAGGGGCAATAACGGTCTCAACCGCCACCTTCAAATCATAACCAGCTGCATGAGCTGTTTCACGTTTAGGCAATAAATCCTGCCCTTCAAATGTTGACACCAATTCAAATCCACGAATTTTAGACATCTCAATCTCCTTTTGATTTTAAAAGCTCATTTGAGTACTCATTATAACATGCACTAGAACAGTCTCGCAAATCTGCGAAACCAGCATTGTTTACCACGTAAAATAAGCAAGCAAAAAGCCGAGTTCCAATGAACTCGGCTACTCTGCGGAGAGAGGGACTTGAACCCTCACGACCAAAAACGGTCACAAGATCCTTAGTCTTGCGCGTCTGCCAATTCCGCCACCCCCGCCTAACAACATGATAAATTATATCAAGATATCATGTCGCTGTCAACACTATTTTTCATATTTTTTCAAAAAACTTGAAATTTTCTTTTCGTAGGTTACAGGATCTGTCTCAAAAGACTTGGCATGACCTGCTCCCTTAGCAATATAAAGCTCTTTTTTGCCTTTTGTTGCTGCATAGTTTTCATAGACCATCTTTGTCGGAACAAAGGTGTCTTTATCACCATGAATAAAGAAAACTGGTAAATTGTTCTTAGCTAATTGGTTTACACTACTTGCTTGCCCATAAGAAAAACCGGCACGTACTTTTGAAATAACCGAAACCTCATAAAGAATTGGGAAAGCAGGCAATCCATACATTTCCTTAGCTTGGAATTTCAATTCATCCCAAACACTAGTATAACCACAATCTTCAATGATATTGACCACTTGGTTTGGCAATTTTTCACCGCTAGCCATCATGACGGTCGCAGCACCCATTGACACTCCAAAGAGAGTAATTTGGCTGGATGGATTTTGATCAACTAAGAGCTCTGCCCATTTGACAACATTTAAGCGATCATTCCAGCCATAACCAATCAACTGCCCTTGGCTCTTACCATGAGCAATATTATCTGGCATGAGGACATTGTAGCCCAATTTATGGAAGAGCCAGCCGTAAGCCTTCATATTTTCTTTGCTATTGGAAAAACCATGAATCACCACAACTGTCTTGTCAGTCTTCTCAGCCGCAGGGATATACCAGGCAACCTGTTTTAAACTCTGGTTAGTCATTTCCATTGTTTTCTTAGAAAGCTTGTCAAAATTCTTCGCGTAGCTGTAAAGAGGATTATCCTGCTTCAACTGACTATTATTGATAAAGGATTTTTCTTCACGTACCTGAGCGACATGGAAAAAATAAAAACTGGCTACCACCGAAATAGCAAACACAATGAGAAATACCCATTTTAACACTTTTGATAATCTAATCTTTTTCATGACAATTATTATACCTTACTTTTCCCAAAAAACAAAACCGCCTTACATGAGACGGTTCAGGGAATGTGTCTAATTAGATTCCTGCATTTTCAACTGCTGCTGTAATAAAGGCAGTGTAAAGTTCTTCAGGACGGTTTGGACGTGAATGCAGTTCTGGGTGGTATTGCGCTGCCACGAAGAATTTTTTCTCTGGCAATTCAACAACTTCCATCAAGCGGTTGTCTGGTGAAACACCTGAGAAGACAAAGCCTGCTGCTTCAAATTGTTCACGGAATTTAGTGTTAAATTCGTAACGGTGACGGTGACGGCGTTGAACCACTTCTTGATTGTTATAAGCTGCCGCAGCTTTTGAGCCGACTTTCAACTTACATGGGTAAAGTCCAAGACGAAGTGTCCCACCCATGTCTTCGATGTCGATTTGGTCACGCATGATATCGATGATTGGGTATGGTGTTTCTGGGTCCAATTCGGCTGAGTTGGCACCTGCAAGATTAAGCACATTACGCGCATACTCCACGCAGGTCAACTGCATACCAAGACAGATACCAAGCATTGGCACATCATTTTCACGTGCATAACGGATTGCTTCGATTTTGCCTTCAGTACCACGTTGACCAAAGCCACCAGGCACGATAATCCCATCAGCATCACCGACTTGCTCTGCAATATTGTCAGCAGTCACTTCTGCAGCATTAACCCATTTAAGGTCAATCGCCACATCATTAACGTAACCTGAGTGTTTAAGAGCTTCAACGACTGAAAGATAAGCATCTGGCAACTCAACGTATTTACCAACCAAAGCAATCTTAACTTGTTTCTTAAGATTCATGACCTTGTCAACCATCGCAGACCATTCTGTCATGTCAGCTTTAGGTGCATCAATCTTCAAATGGTCACAAACGATTTGGTCCATATTTTGCGCTTGCATGTTAAGCGGAATTTGGTAAATGTGATCTACGTCAAGAGACTCGATAACGGCTTCTGGATCCACATCACAGAATTGAGCCAATTTATTCTTGATACCTTGACCAGCAGGTTGTTCTGTACGAATGACCAACATATTTGGTTGAATACCAAGGCCACGCAATTCTTTAACAGAGTGTTGTGTTGGTTTAGTTTTCATTTCTCCCGCAGCTTTAAGGTATGGAAGAAGTGTTGTATGGATATACATCACGTTGTCTGAACCCACATCAGCCTTCATTTGACGCAAAGCTTCAAGGAATGGAAGTGATTCGATATCACCAACAGTACCACCAACTTCTGTGATGATGACATCTGAGTCAGTTGTTGTTGCGGCACGTTTGATTTTTTCTTTCAAAGCGTTTGTGATATGTGGGATAACCTGAACAGTTGCACCAAGGTATTCCCCACGGCGTTCTTTTTTAAGAACTTCATCGTAGATTTTACCAGTTGTGACGTTTGAGTATTTGTTCAAATTGATGTCGATGAAACGTTCGTAGTGACCAAGGTCAAGGTCAGTTTCAGCACCATCATCAGTCACGTAAACTTCACCGTGTTGGTAAGGGCTCATTGTACCTGGGTCAATGTTGATGTATGGGTCAAATTTTTGGATAGTAACTTTCAATCCACGATTTTTCAAAAGGCGACCAAGACTTGCCGCTACAATCCCTTTACCAATAGAAGAAACCACACCACCCGTTACAAAAATGTACTTTGTCATCAAAAACTCCTTATTTTTAAGACTTTAAAATGCTATAACTCACAGAAATAACTTAGCCAACATCAGCAGATGTCAACCTGAGCAAAGTGGGGTTCTGCTCTGCCATTTCCAAAAACAAAATAGCCCCCTATTAACTAGGGAGCTTCATCTGACCTCCAAAAGAGGTGCCCGAATAATAATATAAACTATCTTTCAGATTTTGTCAAATCTTAGCTTACTCTTCGTCCTCGTCTTCGTCCTCATCATCTTCTTCATTGATGTCAACATCTTCTTCCAAATCATCTTCTGGGATGATTTCATTGATTTCTGAGTCGTATGATTCAACTTCTGATTTTTCATCGTCTGGGTTATCATCACCGTACTCTAAATCAGAATCAGACGCTGTGTAATCTTCATCTTCTGGGTCATCATCATTGTAGTCGATGGCATCTTCGTTACCGTCCATGAAGGCATTAACACGTTTTTTCTTACGTTTTGGTGCGCCATCTTCTTCGTCTTCAAGTGTGATGATTTCTTCGTCAATTTCGTCAATGGCATACCATGAACGAAGACCCCATTTATTTTCACCAAGTGGGATGAAACTGCCATCAGTGTTCAAATCTGAATAGAAAGAAGGTAGGGCTTCACGGATTGCTGCATCTGATTTTTCAAGGTAGGCTTGGATATCGTTAACCAAGTCGCTGAAATACATTTCATTATCACGGCCACGTTGTTCAAGAATAGCACGCGCTACTTCAATCATTGAAAGTTCGCTTTTTTCTTGTCCAGCAAATACTTCTAATTCCAAGGTCATTCTCCTTATATTACATAGACTATAGGCTTGGGAGGGCTACACCCTTAAAAGAACTAATCGTTAGACCAGTCCCAAGCTATTTGAATTCATTTTTTCGTTAACTACTATTTTACGCTATTTTTGTCCATTCGTCAAAAGAATTATCGCTAGAATTAGGCAAAGAGGTGGTCCAAGTCTTAAGATTTACACTAAACTCACTAATCACTAGGCTACATTTATTAGTCATCAAAAAAAGAGATTGGACACTCTTGTTCCAATCTCCCTTTTTACTATTCAATCTAAACTTATTTAACTTTAGCTGAGCTTGTGATAACTTCAACCGCTTTTTTCATTGCGATATCATGTTTAAGCATTTCTGGTGAAAGAAGGTTACGAACTTGTTCGACTTCCATGCTGTATTCTGTTGCAAGGTCAGTGATTTCTTTTTCGATTTCTTCGTCAGATGCTTCAAAGCCTTCTGCAGCTGCGATAGCTTCGATAACAAGGTTAGTTTTAACACGTTTGTCAGCATCAGCTTCGTATTGTTTGTGAAGGTCTTCTTCAGATGTACCTGTCAATTGGAAGTACATTTCTGGGGAGATACCTTGACGTTGCATGTTGCCCATGAATTCGTTCATAGCACGGTGAACTTCGTCGTGTACCATTTCTTCTGGCAATTCAACGATTTCTGCGTTTTCAACAGCCAATTCGATTGCAGCACCTTCAACAGCATCGTCAAATGCGATTTCTTTAGCTGCTTCAAGTTCTTTACGGTATTTAGCTTTCAATTCGTCAAGAGTTTCAACTTCTTCATCGATGTCTTTTGCAAGTTCATCATCAAGAGCTGGAACTTCTTTAGCTTTAACTTCGTGAACTGTTGTTACGAATTTAGCAGCTTTACCAGCAAGGTCTTCTGCTTGGTAGTCTTCTGGGAATGTTACGTTAACATCAACTGTTTGACCAGCTTCTGAACCAACCAATTGTTCTTCGAAACCTGGGATAAATTGACCTGAACCAAGTTCAAGTGAGAAATTATCACCTTTTCCACCGTCAAATTCAACACCGTCTACTGAACCAACAAAGTCAATAACAACTGTGTCTCCTTCAGCTGCAGCACCTTCTTTAACAACAAGTTCTGCAAGGTTGTTGCGTTCACGTTCAACTTTAGCGTCAACTTCTTCATCAGTAACTTCTTTTGAAGCGTCTACTGATACTTCAAGGTTTTTGTAGTCACCAAGTTTAACTTCTGGTTTTGTAACAACTTCAGCTGTCAAAATCCATTCTTGACCTTTTTCCATTGATGTCACGTCGATTTTTGGTTGTGCAACAACGTCAAGTTCAAGTTCTGCAACTGCTGCTTCATAAGCTGCTGGCAAAAGAGCGTTCAAGGCGTTTTCGTAAAGTGATTCTTCACCGAATTGTTGGTTGAAGACGGCACGTGGTATGTGACCTTTACGGAAACCTGGTGCGTTCAAATCTTTTTTAATACTATTGAATGCTTGGTCAAGGGCTGGTTTGATTTTATCTTGACCAATTGTAAATGTAATTACGCCACGGTTAGTAGCAGTATTTTCAAATGATGTAGACATTAAGTCATTTCTCCTTAAAATAATTTAGATACAGTTTAGTTTATCATATTTTAATAGCTTTTACAAAGTTTTTTGCGTAAAATATAGGCTCGCGCAAGCAATTTTCCTGCAAATAATCCTTTCAGTAAATACTTGCTCTCTTCCCATTTTTTTACTACACTAGTTTCATGACAATCTTTACAAAATATATCGCTCACCTTAATCTGGAAGAGCTGGTCTATGACCTTATCTCCAAACTGATTTCTTTGATTCTGCTATTCATTATTTTTGAAATCAGTAAGAGGGTTCTGAACTATGTCTTCGAAAAGGCCGTTGCGCAGTCCATCAATATTGCTAAGCAAAATCCAGCTCGGCAAAAGACCATCATCAAGCTCAGCCATAATATCATGAATTATGTCCTGTATTTTTTCATTTTTTACTGGGTATTGAGTATTTTGGGCATTCCGGTATCTAGTCTTATGGCTGGTGCAGGGATTGCTGGGGTTGCTATTGGACTTGGTGCACAAGGTTTCTTGACAGATATGGTCAATGGTTTTTTCATTCTTTTAGAAAATCAATTTGATGTTGGCGATTCTGTGACGCTTGGGACTATTAGCGGGACAATCGTTAATGTTGGCATTCGTACGACTCAGGTTCAAGATTTTGACGGCACCCTCCACTACATTCCCAACCGCAACATCACCGTTGTCAGCAATAAATCGCGTGGCAATATGCGGGCACAGATTGATTTAGCACTCTTTGCAGACACCAATCTCCAAATCGTCAATGAGACGATTGAGAGTGTCAACCAGGAACAGCTCAGCCATTATCCAGAAATCATCGGTCAACCTAAAATCGTGGGACCAAAAATCCTCACCAGCGGTCAACTTGTCTTCCGTATTGACATCTTTGTCAAGAATGGCATGCAGTACAAGGTCTATGCTGACTTTTATCGCTTTTATCAAGAGGCCTTGCTGGCGCAGGACATCAATCTCCCAACCGTCAGCGCAACAATAATCCCTGAAAAATAAACCAAACCCAGCCTCACCTAGGCTGGGTTCTCTAGTCTAAAATTTACGAATAGGGTCTGTGGTGTAAGTCGCACGTGCTCCGCCAATTAATTTTGGTCGAGAAGCTAGCGCAGTCACGTGGGCACCACCAAGCTCGCGCATGACAGGAACAAGTGGCACCTGAACACGTTTGACGTGCATACCAATAGAAGTGTCCCCGATATCCAGACCTGCATGAGCAAGGATTTCTTCAACTTCTACAGGATTGGTCATAAACTTGAAAGCTGCCAGCTGACCGCTACCACCAGCGTGGAGATTTGGAAGGACACTGACGATTTCTAAATCCTTAGCTTCAGCCAATGATTCCTCAACAACCAGGGCGCGATTGAGGTGTTCACAACCTTGAACAGCCAGATAAATACCGCGTGCTGTTAGTTCGTCCAAAATCGTTTTGACGATGACTTCACCAATTTCTAGGCTAGAATTTTTACCAATCAAGCCACCAGCAACTTCACTTGATGACAGACCAAGGACAAAAATTTGTCCTTTTTTGATGGCACTGCGTTCGATAATGTCCACTACGATTGTGCGAGTTTCTTCTGCAAGTTTCTTTAAATCCACGATTTTTTACCTCCTCATTCTACTCAGCTCTGCTATTTCCCACCAAAACGCGAAAAGGCCAAGTTCAGGGCATAGCCTGCAATTAAGCCAACCAGATTTTGCATCAGTTCAGCTGCCATGCCAGGAAGTGCGGCCGCCCAGCCATAGAGAATTCCACGAGCAAGGGCATAACCGCCAACCATAACAACAAAAGTACCCACTATGCCAAGGTAGCGCCACTTACCAGTCAATCCTGCCAAATAGCCTTGAGCCCCATGAATGAGTAAACTGAAAAACATCCAGCTAGCATAGCCACCAATCAAGTCAATGAGAAAACCTGACGCAGCCCCGACGATTGCCCCTTGACGTTTGCCAAGATAAAGAGCTGTAAAAATCACACCAGCATCCAGAAGGGTCACAAAACCTGTCGGCGTCGGCAAGCTCAAAAATTTTCCAAGTACCACTGATAAAGCCGTCAGAACAGCTAACAAGGTCAATTCACGTGTCTTTGTTTGTCTCATAATGGTCTCCTAGAAATGTTGGTTGACACCGTATTGGTCAGCATGTTGAATGGCTTGATAGACAAAGTCTTTAGCTTCTTTGACAGCATCCAAGGACGTTTTACCTTGAGCTAGTTTAGCTGCGATACTGGAAGCAAAAGTACAGCCAGCCCCCACATTGTTGCTGTCCAAAATCGGATAAGAGATAACTTCAAAAGACTTTCCATCATAGAAAAGGTCAATAGCATCGTCCTCGCTTAGGCGATTGCCCCCCTTAATCACAACATTTTCAGCACCCAGCGCATGCAATTTTTCAGCCGCTAGCTTCATGTCGTCTAAGGTCTTGATATCCATTTGGGTCAATAGCTGAGCTTCCACCAGATTTGGTGTCACGATAGTGGCATAAGGGAAGAATTTGAGAAGTTCATCCCGCAAACGGCTGACCTCTAAATCATGATTTTCCTTACAAACCAAAACCGGGTCTAAGATGACTGGACGGTTAGCATGCGCTTTTACAAATTCAAGGACCACATCCGCTGTCTCAACATTTGGAAGCAAGCCTAATTTCACCGCAGCCAAGTCCACATCTTTCAAACTAGCCAATTGCTGTTCTAAGACTTTTTCATCAATAGGAATGACTTCAAAGCCCTTGTCAGTCAGCGCTGTCAAACAAGTCACCGCCACAAAACCATGCAATTTTTCACGCGCATAGGTGGTCAAGTCAGCATGCAAGCCACCACCAGAAAAAATATCATTTCCCGAAATTGCTAGAATATTCTTGCTCATAGATAATCTCCTTCAAATACAAACCATTTCCCGCTGCCGTTGGACCAGCCAAGTCACGATTTTTAGCTTCCAAAATCGTCTTAATCTGGCTAACTGGCATACGACCATTCCCAATTTTCAAAAGGGTGCCAACCATATTTCTGACCTGCTTATAGAGAAATCCATTTCCTGTGAAGGTAAAAATCAAGAAATTTTGGTCCTCTTCAAAGCGAATATCTGCCTTGAAGATAGTCCGAACCTTGTTTTCCACGCTGGTTCCTGATGCGGTAAATCCTGTAAAATCATGAGTTCCCACCAAGTCCTTGATTGCTTCCTGCATCGGCTCAAAAGCAACTGGATAAGGATAGTGGGTCGCATAATTTCTCATCATTGGATTTTTGGGACGACCAATATCTACCAAAAACTCGTAAGTCTTGAAATGCTTATTGTAGCGGGCGTGAAAGTCGTCGGGAACTTGTTCCACGGCTACAATGTCAATATCGTCTGGGCACTGGGTATCTAGTCCAAAGCGCAGCTTTTCCACATCACGCATCTGAGGCAAATCAAAGTGAATCACCTGTCCATAAGCATGCACTCCCGCATCCGTCCGCCCCGCCCCGTGAATGGTCACTGGAGTACCGCTATTCAAACGCAAGAGGGTCTTTTCAATCTCTTCTTGAACCGTGCGGCAATGTGGCTGGCGCTGAAAGCCTGAAAAATCTGTCCCGTCATAGGAAATAATTGCTTTATATCGTGTCATGTTGTTATTTTACCACCATTCTATCATCAAAACTAGAAAGTCAGAAATCAACTGTCCCCCTACAAAATATATTTTAGCAAGGCCTTCAAAGACTCTTCATCGGATAGTCGAAGCAGATGCTCGTTGACTAGTTGACGATAAGATTGTGGCATGGCATCACCGTAGGCTACTGCCTGCCACAGTTTGATCTGCGGAGGGAGTTTTACAATCAGCTGATCTTGATGGATACTGTATTCTGGCAACTGAGCATAGGAAGCTAACCGCTCTTGCCAGTTTTCCAAGCGCTGCTGGAACTTTGCTCGCAGACGTTTGATATTCTTGGCATAGAGCCCATTTTCAATGTAAAGCGCCAGCGCTTTTTGCAAAATCAAATTCGTGTCATAATCCATGAGCTTCTTGTAAGCGATAAAGGGACTTTTCAGGTCGTGAGGTAGGCAAATAGTGGCCAATCGCAGAGCTGAAAAGACGGTATTGGAAAAGGATTTGAGGTAGATGACCCGCCCCTTGGTATCGTAATAATGCAGTGGCGACTGATTAGCAAAGTCAGACATGTAGTCATCCTCCACCAAATACACATCGTAGCGCTCGGCTAACGCCACCAAACGCCTCATCTCCGTCGGACTGTAAGACGTTCCCAAAGGATTGTGCAAACGTGGAATGAGGTAGAAAAACTTGATTGGCTGAGTCCGAAAAAGATGTTCCAGAGTCTCAAAATCCAGACCATCCAAATCCCGAGCCACACTATGGTAAACAAGTCCCTGCTCCTCCAACAAATCCAGCATCCGAGAATAGGTTGGCTCTTCGACAACCACTTCCGTTTTACCATTTGGAAAAGCCAACTGATTGAGAATGTATAGCGCCTGCTGGCTCCCAGCCGTAATCACCAAATGCTCAATCGGCACATAAACCCCGCTATCTGCCAACAAGCCATGCACCGCCTCAATCAAATCAGGCAAACCTTCCTGACGATGATAGTAGTTAAATAGATAATCTTCGCGTCCAATCAAGGTTTCATTTAGGCAGAGCCGAAAGTCCTCATAGGCGTCATTGGCGACCTCGCTTTCGGGCAAATCCACTGGTTCCACCTCTTGATTAGGCAGGTCAAAGACATAGTAGCCAGACCGCGGTTTGGCATAGATGTAGCGCTCAAATTTCAATTCCAGAAGCGCCCTCTGAGCAGTATCCTTGTTGCAAGAAAATTGCTGCGCTAGCTGTCGAATAGAGGGCATACGATCACCCGGTGCTAGCTGCCCATCCTCAATAGCCCCAATCAAATACTGCTTAATGTCTGCCAACTTAGTCATCTTCTATCTCCCTACACACATTTTCTCCATTCTACACTAATCTCTCACCACTGACAATAAAAATAGGATTGGGAACTGAGTCCACAATCCTATTTGTCATATTTATTCCCCTTCAAAGGCATCTTTCACTTTATCGAAAAAACCTTTTTTCTTAGGAGTGACTGCCTTATCACCACCTGCTTGCGCAAATGATTTAAGGGCTTCTTTCTGAGCGTCATTTAATTTAGTTGGTGTCACGATGTTAACTGTTACGTGTTCATCACCTTGACCACCGCCACGAAGGTTAGGGGCACCCTTGCCTTTCAAACGGAAGGTCTTACCAGTCTGCGTTCCAGCTGGGATGGTCATTTCAACGTCACCATGAACAGTTGGCACTTCGACCGTATCTCCGAGCGCAGCTTGTACAAAGCTGATATTCATCGAGTAGTAAATGGTTGAACCGTTACGTTCGAATTTTTGGCTAGGAAGAACATTGATGATAACGAAGAGGTCACCGTAAGGACCACCGTTGAAGCCAGCTTCACCTTGTCCTTGAAGACGGATTTGTTGACCTGTTTCAACACCAGCAGGAATCTTGACAGAAACCTTGTGGGTTTTCTTTTCGTGACCTGTTCCGCGACAAGTTGTACATTTGTCTTTTATTTCTTGACCCGTTCCGTGGCAGACGTCACAGGTCATTTGACGACGCATCATACCGAGTGGAGTTTGCGTATCAACGTTAATCACACCTGAACCATGACATTTAGTACATGTAATCGGGCTTGTACCAGGTTTAGCACCTGAACCGTGACAGGTATGACATTCAGCTTCGCGATTATAAGAGACTTCTTTTTCAGCACCGAAAATAGCTTCTTCAAATTGAAGATTAACACGGTACTGAAGGTCATCACCTTGACGAGGAGCATTGGGATTACGCGTTGCACCTCCGCCACCACCAAAGAATGATGAGAAGATATCTTCGAAACCACCGAAGCCACCACCATCAAAGCCACCACCATCAAAGCCACCAAAACCACCAGCTCCGCCGCCGAAGCCACCATTGGCTCCAGCAGGTCCGTATTGGTCATAGGCTGCGCGTTTTTGCTCATCACCTAAGGTTTCATAGGCTTCCTGAACTTCCTTATATTTTTCTTCTGCGCCAGGTTCCTTATTGATGTCTGGATGGTATTTCTTAGACATCTTACGGTAGGCTTTTTTGATTTCATCTTGCGAAGCATCCTTAGACACGCCAAGACGATCGTAAAATTCTTGATTGTTCATATTAACATACCTTATATTTATTTTTTGATGATTTTCTTAGGTGGTGAGATCGCAAGCGACTGCCTTTAGCGTTCCATTGCTATATTTCAAAAACGATTTTTTGATATTTTCTTAAATAGTACGGACGCAAGCAAACTCCAAAGGAGTTTCATTGCTAAAATTCGAGCCTAAGGTCTCGAATTTCCCGTTATTAGCAACAGCAAAGCTGTTACTAATAATACCACTACGGCAAAAATATCCTGTTTGGCTCACTTCGTTCGCTGTCATCTACAATAAATATCTTCTACTTTTAACTCAGCATTAATAAGCAAGCTATTAGTCTTTTCACCACGGTAAAAATCATCTGCCTTGGCGACCTATGGTCACCTTTTATTAGTTACCCAAAAACAGAGGCTGGGTTGCAACCTCTGCATTCGTTTTTATTAGTTATTAGTAAGAGAACTTGCAACCTTATTTTTCAGTAAACTCACCGTCTACGACGTCGTCACCGCCATTTGATGAACCTGCGTCAGTTGCACCTTCTGCGCCTGCTTGAGCTTGTTGTGCTGCGGCAGCTTGTTCGTACATTTTGACAGCCAATGCTTGTGCTTTTTCGTTAAGGGCTTCAAGTTTAGCTTTCATATCGTCAAGATTGCCAGCTTCTTGCGCTTTCTTAAGATCATCAAGGGCAGCTTGAGCAGCGTCGCGTTCTGTGTCAAAGCCCTTGCCTTCAGTTTCCTTGATAGTTTTTTCTGTTGCAAAGATGGCTTGGTCAACTTCGTTCTTAAGGTCAACTTCTTCTTTACGTTTAGCATCTGCTTCAGCGTTAGCTTCGGCATCTTTCATCATTTTTTCAATTTCTTCGTCAGTCAAGCCTGAGTTAGATTGGATAACGATGTGTTGTTCTTTTTGAGTACCAAGGTCTTTGGCTTTAACAGAAACGATACCGTTTTTATCGATGTCAAATGTTACTTCAATTTGTGGGATACCACGAGGAGCAGCTGGAATATCAGTCAATTGGAAACGTCCAAGAGTCTTGTTATCAGCAGCCATTGGGCGTTCACCTTGAAGAACGTGAATATCAACAGCTGGTTGGTTGTCAGCAGCAGTTGAGAAGACTTGTGATTTAGATGTTGGGATAGTTGTGTTGCGGTCAATCAATTTCGTGAAGACACCACCCATTGTTTCGATACCAAGTGACAATGGTGTAACGTCAAGAAGGACAACGTCTTTGACATCACCAGTGATAACACCACCTTGGATAGCAGCACCCATAGCTACAACTTCATCAGGGTTAACTGATTTATTTGGTTCTTTACCAGTTTCAGCTTTAACAGCTTCAACAACGGCTGGGATACGAGTTGAACCACCAACAAGGATAACTTCGTCGATTTCTGAGATTGACAAACCAGCGTCTGACAATGCTTGACGAACTGGAGTCTTAGTACGTTCAACAAGATCGCGAGTTAAATCATCAAATTTAGCACGAGACAATGACACTTCTAAGTGAAGAGGTCCTGCTTCGCCAGCAGTGATGAAAGGCAAGCTGATTTGTGTTTGAGTCACACCAGACAAGTCTTTCTTAGCTTTTTCAGCAGCGTCTTTCAAACGTTGCAAAGCCATCTTGTCAGTTGACAAGTCAATACCGTTTTCTTTCTTGAATTCTTCAACTAAGAAATCAATGATTTTTTGGTCAAAGTCGTCACCACCAAGTTTGTTATCACCAGCAGTTGCAAGTACATCGAAGACACCGTCACCCAATTCAAGGATTGAAACGTCGAAAGTACCACCACCAAGGTCAAATACCAAGATTTTTTCGTCTTTGTCAGTTTTGTCAAGACCGTAAGCAAGGGCTGCTGCTGTTGGTTCGTTGACAATACGTTCTACTTCAAGACCAGCGATTTTACCAGCGTCTTTAGTTGCTTGACGTTGTGCATCGTTGAAGTAAGCAGGAACTGTGATAACAGCCTTAGTCACTTTTTCACCAAGATAATCTTCCGCATAACCTTTCAAATATTGAAGAATCATTGCCGAGATTTCTTGTGGTGTGTATTCTTTACCGTTAGCCGCAACTTTTTCAGATGTCCCCATTTTCGATTTGATAGAAATGACGGTATCTGGGTTTGTCACTGCTTGACGTTTAGCCGCATCACCAACAATAATTTCACCGTTTTTGAATGACACTACTGAAGGTGTTGTACGGTTACCCTCTGGGTTTGCAATGATTTTGCTTTCAGTTCCTTCAAGAACTGCGACTGCTGAGTTTGTTGTACCTAAGTCAATACCAATAATTTTAGACATAATATTTACCTCTTTTGTTTTCAAATTTGTTTTTGATATTTTCCTTTGGTGGTGGGGACGGTAGCAGCCACCAGAGGCGTCTCATACCTAAACTTTGAGCCTAAGGTCTCAAAGTTCCCCTACCTCAGAATAATTCTTATTCTGAGGTTCTCACCACAGCGGAAAATATCGTTTTGGCAAGTCTTCGACTTGCTATCTACTTTCATTGTTAGTGGGATGTGTCAACGAAATCAAATATTTCTGACTCACTGCCTAGTTTATTGTCTTTTCGGACACGTTTTTTAGATTAGTTATAAACCACAACCATTGCTGGGCGGAGCAAGCGTTCGTGCAGTTTGTAGCCTTTTTGGAAGACTTGTGCAATGCTGTCTGCTGGGTGTTCGTCGTCAGCTGGCAAGGTTTGAACAGCCATGTGGAAGTTGTGGTCAAAGTTCTCTACTTCAACCTCTTCAACACCTTCTTCTTTAAGGGCTTGAATAAGGCTGTCGCGCGTCATCTCAAGACCCTTTTTAACATCATCTGTCAGACCTTCAACAGCCAAAGCGCGTTCCAAGTTATCAAGTCCCGGCAAGATAGCTTTTGCCAAATCTTGTGAACGATAACGTTGCAATTGTTGACGTTCTTCGTTGGCACGGCGTTGAATGTTTTGCATTTCTGCGTGGGCGCGAAGGTATTTGTTTTCAAAGTCATCTGCGCGCTCGTTAGCCAATTCTAATTCTGATTTTTCAGGAGTCTCTGAAACGACTTCTTCGACTGTTTCTGCTGCTTCAGTTGCTTCAACCTCTTCAGTCACTTCCTCTTTTTTAATATCTTCTGACACAGCGTGCCTCCTTTTAAATAATTTCTTAAACATGGGAACCATTCACTTCATAATGATTGGAATTAAGGTAACGATAATAGTCACCCAACTTAGCAGCTAGAACTCGTCCGATAACATTAGTCAGACTAACTGCCCTGCGATAATCCATATCAATCGGACCAATCAAGCTTAAAATACCAAATCCTCGATAAGGAATCAAAAACTTGTGGGTCAGAACGGTTACATTTGCTAGCCCGGGCTCTTTGCTATCAGCTACTTGGACGCTGGCCATTTCATCATCTGATAGGCTTTGGCGAAGAGCCAAAGCAACGCCCTGCTCATTATCCAAAAACTGATAAGTCTTCAAATCTGAAAACTCAAGTGCATTGACCTTGCCTGAGACAAAAACCGTCTCACGGAAAAGCTCAGCAAAGATGTAATCAAAGAGATCCAAAACATTGTCCGTCGTTGTAAAATACTTCTGAACAATCTGCGGAATCTCAGTACGGAGCTTGTAATGAATATCCATGACCGAACGGTTAAGCAAGCGCTCATCCACAATCGCCTTCAAGGTCGCAAGATCTCGTGCCAAGAAGTTCTTTGGAATAGCAAACTGAACAGTCGCTGGTTTAGACTCATCCAAGGTCAAAATAGCTAGCGCATCGTGGCTAGAAAGCCTAACAATTTCAAATCCCGTCAACTTCTGACGAGCAGGTTCCACATCTAAAATCACAGCAGTGTAACCTGTCATCTGAGACAAAATCTGACTTGCTCTTGCTAACATATCCTCTAATTTAAAAGCTTCAAAATCAAAAGCCTTGATGACTTGATAGATGTCCTGTTCATCAATACTATCAAGCCTTAGAGAATGTTCCACGAAGTATTTAAAGCCAGCCGGACTTGGCAAACGACCACTAGACGTATAAGCCTTTTCAAGCAAGCCCAACTTTTCAAGCTTAGCCATATCATTACGAATAGTTGCACTACTCGACTCAATAGTCGGCTGTAAGGCCTTAGAACCAACTGGTTCATGAGTCTGCGTAAACAGCTCAACGATTAAATTCAAAATATCATTTTGACGTTGGGTAATCATGATAACCAGCCTTTCTATTTTAGCACTCTTAGCACCCGACTGCTAACTTTATATTTTTATTATACTCCTTTTTAAAAGAGAGTCAAGGGAAAAATACAAAAAATTAGCACTCTTTTTATAAGAGTGCTAAAAATACATCTTAAGACTGATAAGACAAGAAGTCATTGTCTGTTTTCCTTAATCATATCGCGTCAAATCATAGGTATCAACAATATTGACCATGTCTTTGGCATAAGTTTTGGAACTTGAAAAACCTTCCTCAGCTAGGAGTTTGACCAAGGTCTTTGTGTTTTTATTAGCGACCATGGTTTGATAAGACTTACTTGTGCCAACCCGACCAGCTTTGACCTGTTCCATATAATCATAAAGTGATTGCTTCCAGTCACTATAACGATGATAACGTTGTGTTTGACTAGAATTCGCTGCGCCTGTCGATAAAACTACCACGGCATCACCAGACTGAGCAAGACTTCCAAATAAATTATAATATTTAGCTGCTAACAAGGTTTGACCAAACTGTGACTCTAGACTAGCCTCCGCGATAATGAAGGACGGACGAACCCCATAAGCCTTCCCAAGCTCCACAGCCGTCGGAGCAATCTTCTGAACAAATTCCTGCTTCGTATAAGAAACCACTTGAGTTGACTGAGCATTAGGATGCTTATGATGAGCCACCAAAGGAAAAACAAGTACTAGCAACCACAGAAAGAAAACACCAACAAAATAAGAGAGAGATAAGCGTCTTCTCATTGGTTATTCTCCTTTAAAAGCGCCACATATTCCTCCAAAGTCAAATGATGTTTGGTCATGTATTTGGCAGATTCAACACCAACATAGCGATAGTGCCAGTCCTCATAGTCAACACCAGTTGATGCTGATTTTCCTTTAGGAAAACGAAGAACAAAGCCATACTCAGGCGCCAAAGCCTGAACCTGACTAGCAACAGTCGTATCACTTTCATTGAGCGAATCAACAGTACTCATATCAATAGCAAGACCAGTCTGATGTTCACTAGCCCCTGCTGGTTGAGAATAAGTCTTCACCCTGGTTTCAGCCTGCTCCTGTGTCAAGCTAGGATCAGCAGCCATTTCCTGACTAACATAAGAGTTGAATAGTCCTTCTTGGTAAGCAACACTACGGTAGCCAGAAATCAAATGTTCACTGGCATCAATAGCTTGCGCTGCTGCCAAGAAATTGGTCACATTCTCAGCAATACGGGCATCGACCGCTACCCCATTGACATATGAAATTTCTGGATTCATTTCCGCTGTCACATTGTCACGATTAACCAGCACCAACTCCCAAGCACTAGATGATACTTTAGGTAAGTCCGCCTTTTTCGTTACCTTACTGGTACTTGCTTTAGTTTGAGAAGACTTGCTAGCCTGCGATGTTTTCGAATGGTCTCCAACTACAAACAGCAAAAATAAACTCAGCACCGCAAAGAAAGCAAACAAGCTCCATAAAACACTTTTAATAATCTTACTTTTCATTTTCTCTTTCTTCTAAAATCTCCCTACCACGAAGACGATAAGAACGGTCTCCGATTGTTTTCACCGTAAATTTACCATCGTCATATTCAACAATTGAAATACTACCATTGTCAAGGCCCAAGCTACGAGGGGTATTATGGTCAACCAACCATAAAAACGTTCCAATTGTCATCCCATGACTGACCACAATGACGTCACCGCCACCTTGCGCAGCAATTTTTTCAGCAATAGCTGTAAAACCTTCCATGATACGGCTACTCAAAACTTCCCAAGTCTCTGCCCAACCAGCAGTATCTACGCGATAAATACCTTCCGCAAGCTCTTGATGACTCAACTTGCTCATATCTTTATCAAAAATTCTTGGCAAAACCCCATTAAAAAGGTCACCATCATAGCCACCATCCAGACTGCCAAAACACCACTCGCGAATACGTTTATCTCTTGTGTAAGGAATATCCTCTTGACCTATCTCACGCAAAATAATTTCCATCGTTTGCAAGGTTCGACCACTATCGCTCGAAAAAGCTTCCTTAAAATGCAACCCTGCATCCTTGAGACCAAGCCCTAGTTCCTTGATGCCAAATTCACCTTCAGCCGTCAAAGGAGTGTCACTCCACCCTTGAGCACGACCAATTGTATTAAACATCGTTTTCCCATGACGGGCAATGTAAAGACGTGTTTTAGCCATCATTATTACCTCACAGCATTTTCTTCTATTATAACATATAACAAAAAAACACGTAAAAAAGAGCAGCCAAGTCACTGCTCGTTCGACTAATTTTTAAAACTATGAATAGGCGCTGGAATTTGACCACCACGAGCGATAAAGTCAGCAGAAGAATTCTTATTGATAGACATAACCGGTGCCGCACCAAGAAGTCCACCAAACTCAATCATATCACCTTCTTTACCTTTTGGAATAATACGAACCGCAGTTGTCTTTTGATTGATAACCCCAATCGCAGCCTCATCCGCAATCATAGCCGCAATCGTTTCATACGGCGTATCCTCAGGAATGGCAATCATGTCCAAACCAACCGAACAAATGGCTGTCATAGCTTCCAATTTTTCAAGATTAAGCGAACCAGATTGAACTGCCGCAATCATCCCCTCATCCTCAGACACAGGAATGAAAGCACCAGACAGACCACCAACTTGGTTACAAGCCATAACCCCGCCTTTTTTCACTTGGTCGTTCAATAGGGCTAGCGCTGCTGTCGTACCGTGGGTACCAACCATTTCAAGCCCCATCTCTTCAAGCACACGTGCGACAGAGTCCCCAACAGCAGGTGTCGGAGCAAGAGACAAATCGACAATACCAAATTTAACACCCAAACGCTCTGAAGCCATTTGCCCAACCAATTGACCGATACGAGTGATTTTAAAAGCAGTTTTCTTAACTGTTTCAGCAACAACGTCAAAAGATTCACCACGAACCTTTTCAAGAGCACGCTTAACAACACCTGGCCCTGAAACGCCAACGTTGATAACAACATCAGCTTCACCAACACCGTGGAAAGCACCAGCCATGAATGGATTATCTTCAACAGCATTAGCAAAAACAACCAACTTAGCTGCTCCCATGTCAGAAGCCTCAGCAGTTTCTTTAATCACACGCCCCATATCGCGAACAGCTGTCATATTAATACCAGCTTTGGTAGAACCAATATTAACAGAGGCACAAACTTTCTCAGTTTCAGCCAGAGCACGTGGAATTGAATTGATCAAAATTTCATCACCTTTTTGGTATCCCTTTTGAACCAAAGCAGAAAATCCACCAATAAAGTCAACCCCAAGTTCGTGCGCAGCCTTGTCCAAAGCCTTAGCCAAAGGCAAATAGTCTGTTGCATCAGTTGCGGCACCAATCAAAGCAATAGGTGTCACTGAAACACGCTTATTAACAATTGGAATACCAAGCTCAGCAGCAATCTCATCTCCAACAGTGACCAAATTTTTAGCCTTGGTAACGACTTTCTGATAAATTTTCTCAGCTGCACGCTCAATATCAGGATCAACACAATCTAAAAGCGAAATTCCCATCGTAATCGTACGAACATCAAAATTTTGCTCTTCAATCATAGCAATCGTTTCAGTTACTTGTCTAATATCCATTTATCAATCCTCTTATAAATTGTGCATAGCTTCAAAAATAGCAGAGCTCTGAATATTAATCTTCACATGCAAAGCTTCACTAAGGTCATCAAACTCATGACGAAGTACTGCAAAATCCTTTTTATCAGCAGAAGAAACGACAGCCATCATCGTAAAGTACTCATCTAAAACGGTTTGTGAAATATCATCAATATTCAAACCAAGATCCGCACACTTAGCAGAAACACCTGCCACGATCCCAGCCTTATCTTTTCCAACAACAGTAACAATTGCTTTCATTTCTAACCCTCCAAGAATGTTTGTTATATTCTAACATAATTCCTCTCAAAAAGCTATACAAAATAAATTATAGAGCAAAAAACGAATTTTAAGAAAGATATCTAAAAAAATATAAGCAATTAACAAAAAACCTCAAGAACAACCTTTCAATTAACATTAGAACCTTAACATAGTAGTCTAAAGTTGATAGCTAAAACATAAGTCACAAAAATCACTCAGGTAACAGGAACCTAAGACCAGTCGTTGAAGAAGAAGCAGGCCCTGAAAACAATAAAATCCAGTAATTTCCAATCAAAAAAGCCAAACAACAGTTAACCAAACAAAAAGCGCTGACCTCTCAACGCTTCAAAGTTCTATATGACTCCGGCAGT
>ERZ1034980.437-NODE-437-length-31695-cov-54.488180_pt1 | contig 31695 bp, 29 predicted proteins | sample MGYA00520622_ERZ1034980 | MGnify/ENA primary metagenome ERZ1034980 (study PRJEB33766, sample SAMN09781791) | gut metagenome | biome: gut microbiome | host: Homo sapiens | place: Madagascar | study: EMG produced TPA metagenomics assembly of the PRJNA485056 data...
TTTATGTTTAGGACGAACCTCTTAATTGCTCAATGTAAACTTAATGACATTGCTCGAAGGATGCCATCGTTTTTTCCGAGGTAACACTGACCTCCAGTATCCCGATGTCGGATCCGGTGGAGTGGTTCATTCAGATGACCGGAAAACCGCTGACGCCAGAGGAAATAAAAAAGCTGCAGGATGAAGCCGGGAGCGTTGCCGGCGGCGGTACGGTCAATGACATCCCGCTGTCAGAGCTTTCGAAGGCGGATTCGCTCAAGTTTCTCTCGCTGTCGAAGGACAGTAAGGTCGCAAAGTTCATCGTCGGTCATGGTGTTCTGGACAGTCAGGCGAACGGTATCCCGGTGAATCTCACGCTGCGGCTGAGTCCGAGTGCTGATAACAGCTTCGCTGGTGGAAAATGTGATGTCGGCGCAGAAATCTATGCGATCCAGAAGGAAAATCTGGAGCAGGATGGTGCGGCCACAAACTTCGCCTATATCCAGGGGCTGATCGTCGCCAATGAGTCTGCGAAGGCATCATGAGACGGCGGCTCAACCTCCTTCTCACACTCATCTTTCTGATGCTCGTGTTACTCTGTGGGGCTGGAGCGTATTTTACGGATCAGCAGCAGGCGAGCATACGGGCCGCCGCCGCATCGATGGGACTTACGGTTTCGAAACCATCGTACGGAACGATTCCGAAGGAAATCGAGAAGGACAGCCGGCTGACGGTACAGTTTCAGATACGAAATGAGAGCAGTGTTCCGGTCTATCTCAGCGATCAGCACGTGCTCTATGTCAATGGAACAGAGGAGAAGGAACGTCGCGTACGACTCGAACGAACGACGGACACAGCGTCGTCTGGTACAGGCGGAAAAAGTGGGACGGCAGCAGGCACGAATGCGGTTCTTCGCCTGGCCGCAGGTGAAAGTCGGGTGCTGGACTATGTTCTGTCCTTCCCTGGTGCAGAAGCGCTGCCGGAAGGCGTTCTCGCACTGAAGGGAAAGCTGCTGCTTCGCGCAGCGACCAGTGCGGATGGGACATCCGGCTTTACGCATGGGCCGGTCACCGGCGTTCTCGACCTGACGGGTGGCGAGCTGCATATCCCGACACGTAGTCGAAGTGTGCTTCTGTCGGAGCTGGTCGAGGCGGGCTCACACCCGATCGAGGAGATCCGCTGGTATCGTGCCGCTGGTATGGAGGGCGCAGGAACACCTGGAAGCCGGATGCAGTGGAGCAGCTTCGATGCAGCGAAGCTGCTGACACTACAGCGAAACATCCCGCAGTATGTGCGCTATGAGCTCGTGGCAGCGGCCGGGGTGGTGCGTTCCCCTGTATATGAAATTACGCTGGCATCGCAGGGGATTCAGGCGAAGGCGTACGATTATTTCGATGGGAAGGAAGTGAGTGCGGATATTTCCGTAAGCAAGGAGGCGATATGATCAGGTGCAGATGCAGCCACCGTGGAAAAGCGAACACACGCTTCTTCCGGGCACTGCTTGTCCTCAGCGTATGGGCACTGCTGGAGGGCAGTCTGTTACGCGCACTGGCGGCGGAGCAGGATGTGCTGTTCTGGCAGGATGTCGGGGATGTCGGTGCACCGTTTCAGCCGGCGGAGGTGCTTCCGCTGGGCGTCGAGGAGTGCTTCATCCCGGCGACAGGAGAGGTGCAGGCCATCAGCTTCTCCTATCATGCGGCGAATCATCGCTATCAGCTCGATGGGCTCTGGAATGACCGGGGCATCACGAAGCATATACTGGAGGATAAAGGGATGTCACAGGAGGACTACATCCGGCATTTCGGATTTCCGGCCGGACGAAGTGCAGGCGGGTTGACGCTCACGGATCCGGGCAGCGGGATCCGCTACCTGTACCGGGCGGGTGCCGGTGAGACAGCATTGACCGAGCCACGGGGATACAGCAGCTACCGCTGGCAGAAAAGCATCGACGGGGCGGACTATGTGGATATCGACACGGCGAGTGCAGCACAGAACTGCTTCGAGCCGGAGGCGCTTCGATTCGGAACAACCTGCTATCGCTGTATCGCGACGGTGGCGGAGCAGGAGTGCATCCTGGGTGAGGATTATGCCGTGGTGTACTACCGTCTGCCGACGGCGCGTGGACTGCGGATCCGGGAGGTGAGCCATGGAAGCTAGCGCGCTGCGGCTGCCGATGCTGTCGATCGCACTGTCACTCAGCGTCAGCTTCTGTGCGCGGGCAGACATCTGCTTCGATACGATGTCCGGTGGACAGAGCCGTGCCTACATCGTCCATATGGATGCGGATGACAATACCGTCGAAGTGGAAATCACAGGAAATGTTCAAGTGAAGAGTCTGCGACCGGCGGGCGAGAGCGCTGCGTCGGGTATCCCCCGGGATAAGCTGCTGATCCGTATCCCGGAAATCAAGCTTAACTTCGCGGAGAATCCACATGCGGAATATCATGATTTTTTTGAAACCATGGAGGAGGCCATCGGTCTATCCGGTCAGCACGATGGTTTTCTGAATACGAAGATCCAGCGGGCGGGCTCGAGTATCCGCATCGATTCGGAGGAGTATACGGATTACAGCACGAGTGGAAGCTTCGAGACAGTCTTCATCAATAACCGAGAGTTTCGAATCGAGGATGAAAAGAACTGTCAGCCGATCCGCTTCATCGTGCCGGATCCGCCGGAAATCTATCTGTATTATAAGCAGGAAGAGGCGCTCGGAGAGCAGTATATCTTCAGTGGGCTGCCGGACGAGTTTCTGCTTCATGATATCTACCTCGGGGCCTATGCCGTACACCGGGACCATCCCGACCGAAGGGAGCAGATGATGGAGCGCTTGCTTCGACTGCGCTACCAGGATCTCTACTATCAGATCCGCTATGCACTGCATGACCCGACAGAGGAAGCAGCAGTGCCGTCGGCGGGGAGCACATCGTATCAGACGTTGACAGAGAACCTCACGTATCTGTCACTACCGGAGCTCCGGGAAAGCACTTCATCCGGGCGCAGAAGCGGGCGGGCATCCGCCGGGGCGACAGCAGAACGCTATGCCTTCGTCGGATGGAAGCTGACAGAGCTCGGTGTAGGGGCGGAGCTGAGCGGACCATGTCGATCGGAAGAAAGCGGACTTCCTAAGACGAAACGAAAAGAAAGCCCGATGATGTCCTTTCTGGGTGGAAAAGCGGCAGCGATGAGCGCGCAGCTGTACGAAGATATCTGTGCCGAGGAGGTGATGGCGGAAGCTGCGATGATGACGATCGAGGCACAGGAGACGAATGCGTCGCAGGAAACGGATGTGTTACAGAAAACAGCAGAAGAAGGAGGTGAGGAAGAAATGCTGCCCGATGAAACGGCCATCGCAGCGTGCCCGGATGGTGAGAAAATCGCTTCCCCGAGCGCACTTTAGAAAAAGTTAAGTTTTCATTTCGGGGAGGGAATGTATATACTGTAAGCGATTACTGTGAAAAGCAGGAGGTTTTATGGATATACATTTTAACAGGGCGAATCCGAAGGAGGCAGCGCGTATGGCCCCATTTTACGCGATGCGTCCGAATAAGACCTGTGACAGCGGTGTGCTGGATACATTTTTATGGAGCGAGTACTATGATGTGCAGACAGCCATCGTCGATGAGAAGGTAGTACTCGTACGGATGAAAAACGGTGATGAGTACTTCTCCGCGATGCCGTATTGCAGCGAGGAAGATCTGCCATATTACTTCGATCTCCTTCGGCAGTACTTTAATGAGGTGCTGAAGAAGCCGCTGAAGATTTATCTCGCAGATGAAGAGGGGGTGAAACTCCTGAAGCTCGAGGAGGATCCGCACTTCCTCGTAAAGGAGGAGAGCGATCTCCGGGACTATATCTATGATGGGGAGGAGCTCCGTACCCTGCCGGGGAAGAAATTTCACAAGAAAAAGAATCTCGTGAACAAGTTCTGCCGGGAGTATGAAGGACGCTGGGAATATCGTACACTTCATGCTGAAGATAAGCTGGTGATCTGGGCATTTCTCGATCAGTGGTATGCGAAACGTGCCGGGGATGAGGAAAATGCCGAGGAGTCACTTGAGTATGAGGTGAAGGGGATTCACCAGGTACTTCAGTCGGAGTTCTCTTTGCCGGATTACCACATCGGTGGAATCTTCATCGACGGACAGCTGGAGGCTTTTTCCATGGGTGCCTTGAACCCGCGGGAAAACATGGCCTGTATCAGTGTCGAGAAGGGCAATGCGGACATCCCTGGCATCTATCAGGTCATCAATCAGCAGTTTCTCATCCATGAATTCCCGGAGGCTACGCTCGTCAACCGGGAGGACGATCTGGGACTCGAAGGGCTCCGGCGTGCGAAGGAAAGCTACAATCCATGCGGATATGCACGGAAATACATGCTCCTCCAGACGGATTTCACCGGCTGGCAGGCAGAAATCACAGACCAGTATGAGGCGGAGATTGATCGGTACGAAGATACTTCATCCGAAGAATGAGTACGGGATACCGGTGATTTCGACACCGTGCAGTGTGTGGATACATCGATACAATGAAATCCGATGTCGATGCAGCACATCAAAAAATCAGAAAAGAGCAGGTATAGTATGACAGATATCAGAGTGCTTCGAACACGCGAAGAAAAAGCCGGAACACGCGCACTGTACGAGCGGGTATTTCCGGAGGACAGTGCACGCTTTCTCGACTGGTACTACCAGGATCGCTGCAGCGATAACATCATCCTTGCGATGTGGAAGGATGGACAGCTGGTCGCGATGGCGCATCTGAATCCATTTGTGATGCGTACAAAAAAAGGCACGCGTGCCCGTGTATACTATATCTATGCGGTGGCGACAGCACCGGAGGCACGCCATCAGGGCTGTATGGCAGCACTTCTTCGCCGCAGCTTCCAGCTGATGGAGGAAGCGCATATCCCGTTCTGTTTCCTCCTCCCCGTCGATGAAGCCATCTATCAGCCCTTCGACTTCCATACGGTATGTGACTTTCAGACCACGAAGGCCACAGACTATGCGGCGGTGCAGCAGGTGTATGACGTATATATAGAAGAAAACGATGATTATGTACGTCGTGTGCAGGCGCAGCAGGCGATGGCGGCGGAGGCAGATGAAATGTCCGATTCCGGGCTTCCGGCGCACCCGGTCATCATGGCGAGGATCCTCTCGCTGCCGGATTTCCTTTCGTTCAGTGGTCTCCCGGAGGAGACCGACCGGACGCAGGCGATCCACTGGCTTCGGCAGCAGCGGATCTATATCGCAGAAGCTGTATAGAAGTATGCAGTGGAACGATTTTATCGTAAGATCGGATGATCCACGACGGGCATAAGCGATGATCGGATGGTACACTGTCTGATCAGATCGTCGAACGTGGCATAGAAAGAGGTGTGTATGACAGAAATCCATGTCGGAGATATCATCAGTGCGAAAAAAAAGCATCCCTGCGGAGCAGATGACTGGATCGTCCTCCGTGTGGGGGCGGATATCCGTCTTCGCTGTGCGGGATGTGGTCATCTTCTGATGCTTCCGAGGGCGAAGGTGGATGGGATGATCCGGCACATCCGTACGCCGGAATGAAGCGGCAGATGATAGATGATACTGTATAAAAGGATCGAATCATCTATCGGAGGACGTGCAGAAGCAGAAAAAAGCACGGAAAATCCGAAAAAAATAAGTTGCAAATTTCAATCAAAATAGCTTGCAAACAACTTTGTTTTCTGTTAAGATGCAATATCGTATGACTAAATTCCTTGTTTCCGCCCAGGAGCGGAAGCCAGAGACCAAAAGGAGGTAAAAGCAGATGAACAAATATGAGTTATGTGTTGTTCTGAGTGCGAAGCTCGAAGATGATGAAAGAGCAGCTGCAATCGAGAAGATTAAGGAGTATGTTACTCGTTTCGGTGGCGCTGTCGGAGAGAACATCCAGGAGTGGGGCAAGAAGAGACTTGCATATGAGATTCAGCATATGAAGGAAGGCTTCTACTATTTCATCCCATTCACAGGTGATTCCGAGACTCCGAACGAGCTTGAGAGCCAGCTTCGTATTATGGAACCAGTTATCAGATATCTTGTTGTTAAGCCAGAAGCTGAGACTGAAGCACCGGTAGCTGAGGAAGCTGCTCCTGCAGAAGAGAAAGCTGAATAAGCAAGCGGAAAGCGAGAAAAACAATGAACAAAGTTATCCTCATGGGTAGATTAACCAGAGATCCGGATATCAGATACGCACAGGGTGAGAACCAGATGGCGATCGCAAGATATACACTTGCGGTTGATCGCCGTATGCGTCGCTCACAGGACGGTGCCGGACAGGATCAGCAGACCGCAGACTTCATCGGATGCGTAGCATTCGGACGTTCTGCAGAGTTCGCTGAGAAGTACCTGCATCAGGGCACCAAAATCGTGGTTGAGGGTAGAATCCAGACCGGAAGCTATACAAATAAGGATGGTCAGAAGGTCTATACCACGGATGTTGTCGTAGAGAATCAGGAGTTTGCAGAGAGCAAGAACGCATCGGCTGGAAATGGTGGAAATTATTCCGCAAACCGCAGCTATGGACAGCAGTCCCATGGCGGCCAGCAGGGCGGTGCTGCAATTGGTGATGGTTTTATGAATATACCTGATGGGGTAGAGGACGAGGGCCTCCCGTTTAACTAAGGTGCGGACATGCCCTTGTGACATTTTACAAGGAGGATTAACCATGGCATTTCAGAAGTCAGATAAGCCAGCTAGACCTAGAAGAGCCGGCGGCTTCCGCAGCAGACGTAAGGTTTGCGTATTCTGCAGCGAGAAGGCTAAGCCTATCGATTATAAGGACGTTGCTACATTAAGAAAGTACATCTCTGAGAGAGGTAAGATTCTTCCTAGAAGAATCACCGGAACCTGTGCGAAGCACCAGAGAGCAATCACGCTCGCAGTGAAGAGAGCAAGACACGTAGCACTTCTTCCATACCAGGTAGATTAATTTCAGCCTGACTGAAAAGAAGAGAAGGCTGTACCGGAGTTTTCCGGTACAGCTTTTTTCGTATACCGGTTTATGCTATAATCGTACGCGAATTCTTATGCCTTCGTTTCAGGGAGAGCTTATGATGAAGAAAAAAACACAAAGTGTCATCGATATATATCTGGCCTGGCCACTCGCAATCATCGCCATCCTGCTGCTTGGAGATATCGTTCTCTGGCTGACAGAACCACGCGGTGCGCTGATTCTTCTGCCATTTATTCTGATCGTAACGGCGTTCGCACTGATGCTCTATTTCACACGGCAGTCGAAGCTGCAGGGCGCACTGCAGGCCTATGCGATCGGCGCCAGTGAGGTGCATACGACGATCTTCGATGAGATGCCGATGCCATACTGTATGGTCGATGAGCACGGAAACGTGCTCTGGGCGAACCGTAGCTTCCGGGAAATCGCCGGAAACCGTCCGGATGCCCGGAATATCCTTCAGATGTTTCCGAATATCCATAAGGAGATGCTGGAGGAGGATGACATCATCCTGGAGATCCATTCGGACTATCAGGACCGAAAGTATCTCGTCGACCTGATGCGGACGCCGGTGACCACAGAGGATGGCAGTGCACCATCGATGTATGCGCCGGATCTGAAGACCATCGCGGTTTATCTTCGAGATGAAACCGAAGAGACGGCGCTGCGGACGAAGCTCGATCAGGAGCATATCGTCATCGGTCTCGTCTACATCGATAACTATGATGAGGTACGGGAACAGATCGAGGAGGTTCGGCGTTCACTGCTGACGGCGCTGATCGATCGAAAGATCAGTCACTATATCTCCTCTGTCAACGGACTGATCTATAAGCTGGAGAAGGATAAATATGTATTTATCCTGAAGGAGCAGTATTTCAGCCGTATGCTTCAGGATCGATTTTCGATTCTCGAAGAGGTGAAAAATGTAAATATCGGAAATGAAATGGCTGTCACGCTGAGCATCGGTATCGGTTATGGTGCCGACTCCTATCAGAAGAACTATGAGTATGCGCATACCTCCATCGATATGGCACTCGGCCGTGGTGGTGATCAGGCAGTCGTAAAGTCAAACGAGAATCTGACCTACTTCGGTGGTAAGACCCAGACGCAGGAGAAGGCCACCCGGGTCAAGGCGCGTGTGAAGGCGCAGGCCTTCCAGGAGCTGCTCGAGACGCGGGATCGCGTGCTCGTCATGGGCCATGCGAACAGCGATGTGGACTGTCTCGGTGCGTCCGCCGGTGTATATCGGATGGTGACCGAGCTCGGAAAGCGCTGTTACATCGTGGAAAATACGGTGACGGCACCGATCCTGCCGCTGAAGGAGCGCTTCCTGCAGAGCTCGGACTATCCGGAGGATATGTTCATCACGGGCACACAGGCGCTGCAGATGGTGGATAACAGTACCGTGCTCGTCGTGGTCGACTGTAACCGGCCGTCCATCATCGACGAACCGGAGCTGCTCCGGGCATGTAAGACGATCGTGGTCTTCGACCACCATCGTCAGAGCAGCGAGACGATCCAGGGTGCGGTACTCAGCTACTGTGAGCCGTATGCATCGAGTGCCTGCGAGATGATCGCCGAGATGATGCAGTACATCGCGGATGGCATCAAGGTAAAGGGACCGGAAGCAGATGCGATGTATGGCGGTATCGTCATCGATTCGCAGGAGTTCACGGTGCAAACCGGTGTACGTACCTTCGAGGCGGCAGCATATCTTCGTCGCTGCGGTGCGGATATCACACGTATACGGAAGATTTTCCGTGAGAACTTCAGGGATTATCAGGCGAAGGCAGCGGCGATCTCCAGTGCGGAGATCTATCGGGATGCATATGCCTTCAGTACGATCGATCCGAAGGGACTCGAGAGCCCGACGGTTGTGTGTGCACAGGCAGCGAATGAGCTGCTGAACATCCGCGGGATCAAGGCCAGCATAGTACTGACACTGTATAATGACATCATCTATGTATCGGCGCGCTCCATCGATGAGATGAACGTGCAGGTACTGATGGAAAAGCTCGGCGGCGGCGGACATCGTACGATCGCCGGAGCACAGCTTCGCGAGGGCAGCCTGCCGGAGGCGATCGCCACGATCAAGCAGGCCATCGACGAGATGATTAAGGAAGGAGAGGCTTCATAATGAAAGTTATTTTATTAAAGGATGTAAAGTCACTGGGAAAAAAGGGTGAAATCGTAGAGGTATCCGAGGGATACGGACGGAACTTTATTCTTCCGTCGAAGACGGGCGTGATTGCAGATAATAAGAATCTGAACACGCTGAAGCTTCAGAAGCAGAACGATGCGAAGATCGCAGCCGAGAAGCTTCAGGAGGCACAGGAGCTGAAGGAGAAGATCGAGGCGGTGAAGGTCACCATCGCAATCAAGTCCAGTAAGGACGGACGGACCTTCGGTTCGGTTTCCACGAAGGAAGTACAGGAGGCACTGAAGAAGCAGACCGGCATCGAGGTCGACAAGAAGAAGCTTTCCTGTGATGTACCGATGAAGAACCTGGGCGGTTACAATGTAAACGTCAAGCTTCACAAGGATGTCACGGCGGTTCTTCATGTGTCTGTGATCAGCGCATAAGCGTGACAGCACAGCGTCATGGCCGGTATCGATGCTCTGTATGGAGAGTCTATAGGAACATCCGATACGGTCGTTTCACCTAGTATCACACAGGAGTAGTATGGCAGAGAATAATGAAAACATCCTGACGAGGGTCGTGCCCCACAGTCAGGAAGCCGAGCAGAGTGTCATCGGCGCCATGCTCCGGGATAAGGATGCGGTCTCCACTGCCGCGGAGATGCTCCGCCCGGAGGACTTCTATCAGAAGCAGTACAGTCTCATGTTCGACGCGATGACCCAGCTCTATCAGAAGGATCAGCCGGTCGACCTCGTGACGCTGTCCGAGAAGCTGAAGGCGACGAGCAACATCCCGCCGGAGGTGTACGACATCGCGGTGATCCGAGATATCGTCATGTCGGTGCCGACGAGCGCCAATGTAAAATCCTACTGCACCATCGTGAAGGAGAAGTCGATTCTTCGCACGCTCATCCGGACGAATGAGGATATCGCCAATATGTGCTACAGCGGCACCGAGTCCGCGGATACGATCCTAAATGAGACGGAGCAGCGGATCTTCAAGCTCCTGGAAACCAGAAACACCGGCGACAGCGAGGATATCGCGAGCGTCGCGATGAAGGTGCTCGAGAACATCCAGGAAGCAGCACAGAACGGCGGACAGATCACCGGTATCCCGACGGGCTTCAAGGCGCTCGACTATAAGACTGCCGGACTTCAGCGCTCGGATCTCATCCTCGTGGCGGCCCGTCCGTCCATGGGTAAGACTGCCTTCGTCTTGAACATCCTCGATAATGTCGGTGTCCGTCAGAAGAAGCCGTGCATGATCTTCTCACTCGAGATGAGCCGGGAGCAGCTCGTCAACCGTATGCTCTCGATGGAGTCGCTCGTCGATGCGGATAAGCTTCGTAAGGGTTCCCTCACGGATGAGGACTGGGGCGAGCTGATCAATGCCGTCGACCGTGTCGCAGATGCAAATATCACCATCGATGATACACCGGGTATTACGGTCGGAGAGCTCCGCTCCAAGTGCCGTAAGCAGAAGCTCGAAAAGGGACTCGACCTCGTCATCATCGACTACCTCCAGCTCATGTCCGGTGGCGGACGTGGCGGCGAGAGCCGTCAGCAGGAGATCTCAGAGATCTCCCGTTCCCTGAAGGCGGTTGCACGAGAGATGAAGTGTCCGGTCATCGCCCTTTCCCAGCTGTCGCGAGCGGTAGAGCAGCGTCCGGATCACCGTCCGATGCTGTCTGACCTCCGAGAGTCCGGTGCGATCGAGCAGGATGCCGATATCGTGATGTTCCTGTACCGTGATGAGTACTATAATAAAGATACGGAGCATCCGCATGAGGCGGAGGTCATCATCGCGAAGCAGCGTAACGGTCCGATCGGTACCGTCATCCTCGGATGGCAGGCAGAGTATACACGATTCGTGAATGCTGCCCTCGATCGCGACAGTCACTGATCAGACGGAGAATGAGGATGCAAGAACGTGCAGATTCCTCGGATTTCACCAGAATACGACGAAAATGCGCGGCTGCACGTAAAAGTTTTATAAAATCTCATGCAGAGATTTGCATTTTATACCGCTTTCAGTTACTATAATCTGAATATAAATACCGGATACGTTCCGGCAGCGAAGGAGGCGCCATTATGAAAATTGAACGAATTGATGACAACTCCATCAGGTGCACACTGACGAGTCTGGATCTGAGCTCTCGTAACATCAATCTCCGCGATATGACCTACGGGTCCGAGGCCGCGAAGCGACTGTTCACGGAGATGATGCAGAAGGCGCAGAATGAGGTCGGCTTCACTGCCGACAGCGGACCGCTGATGATCGAGGCCGTGCCGCTTCAGGGCGGTTCGATTCAGCTCGTGATTTCAAAAATAGATGATCCAGAAGAGCTCGATACACGCTTTTCGAAATTCACGGCGGCTGCCCCCGGCAGTCAGAACGGCTGGATTTCCCAGCTCGCCAGCGAGATTCTCGAGGGTGCGCATGGGCTCCTTCAGGATATGAAAGACAAGGCATCGCAGCAGGCGAATACACTGGAGGGCGACAGCGGTAAAACGGTCGGAAGTGAGGCAGATACATCGGAGGATGCGGGCAGTCGCGATACCGATATTTACCGTATCTACGTCTTCCAGTCCCTGGATCGCGTCATCGATGCGGCGACCGCTATCGGTGACATCTATGATGGACCGAATACCCTGTATAAGGATGCGAAGGACCATCACTTCTATCTCGTTCTTCATGCGGGGAAGGGTGGGGTCAATGCACTCAACCGTGCAGCCAATCTCCTCTCGGAGTATGGAAGCAAGCTGAAGGATAACGATCTATATGAGGCATATTTCACGGAGCACTATGAGCTCTTCCTGAAGGAAAATGCCCTGCAGAAGCTGAGAAGCATCTGAGGATAGAAACATAGACCGGCTGCGGAATGCAGCCATGAAAGAGGAGAACACAATTATGACGATTACGAAGGATATGCGCATCGGCGATCTGCTTCAGATGAATGAGATGATCGCTCCATTTCTGATGCAGAATGGTATGGGCTGTGTGTACTGCCCGTCATCCATGATGGAGTCACTGGAAGAGGCCTGCATGGTGCACGGCATCGACTGTGATATGCTGACGGCGGACCTCAACGACGTACTGCTCGAGTACGAGGAGGCACAGAAGGCGCAGCAGACAGAGCAGCCGGAAGCGTAAATACAGATCAGAACACGAAAAACAGGGCGTCATGTGCACCCTGTTTTTTATATCCGCAGAAAAGTTCAGCCGGAGGCACTTCGATGCTTCCGGCTGAACTTTTCTGTTTCAATCAGATACGATCGTCTGATTTCATATCTCATTTCGACTTCATCGAGAGTCCGCCGCTCAGCATATCGCCGGTGATGATGGCGAGCTCGTGCGGGGTTTCCTTCATACCGCTCGAGAACCAGTACTGCAGCAGACTGATCAGTCCGCCGACGATGAAGGCATAGTAGCTGTCAAACTGCTCCGGGCGCTGCTTCTTCGTGATGAAGGACCATTCATTCAGGCACTTCTCACGGACCAGCTCCTTCAGACTGTTCAGGAAACGGATATCTCCGTTTTCACCGATCAGGATGCGGATGAAATCGCCGTTTTTCATACAGAGCGTATAGACACTCTCGAAGAAGCGGGTCGCGTCATCTGAAACACTCTTCTCGTCAAATTCGTTCAGCGTTTCCTTAAACTCCTCCAGAATATCATCCTCGGTCTTCTCCAGGAGATCGAAGACGTCCTTATAGTGAAGATAGAAGGTGCCACGATTGACATCTGCGAGATCCGTGAGCTCTCGTACCGAGATATCCTTCACCTGCTTCACCAGCATCAGATTTGCCAGTGCACCCTTAAGTGCGGCTCTGGTCTTTCGGATACGACGATCCATCGTATCATTTTCTTTCATAGAACTACCCATATCCATACCCTCCAAAGGCCATTAGCAGCCTGAATATATAAAATTCGTGGTTTTTCACACACGATAGACACATATTATAGAAATGTCTATTTATAAACCAAGAGACTAAAATTGACCATTGATAATTTGCACGCTCGTCTATATAATGGACAGTACCACAGAAATAGACATGTGTCAACAAATGAAACGTGGGTTAATAAAGAACTCGCATCAATTAAAGCACAAAATGTCGTAGATTCAGTGGCGGGACATACTAAAACTTGTTTTTTCACCGAAAAGACAGTGCAGGAGAGAGCAACATGAGCTTATTCAAGAAGAAAACGCAGGATACTGCCAGAGAAGCGTCTGTACAGCAGGCACGAAATGAAATTCACCTTCCGGAGGATGAAGCCATCGAAGCCCACAAAAAGAAGAAGGAAGCGAAAAAAGCGCGGAAGCAGGAACAGAAGCATAAGCACGGAAATCTCGCCGACTTCATCGTCGATCATAACAAGGGCATCCGAAACCTCATCATCGTGCTGGTGGTTTTCTTCGGTTTATGTTATCCACTCGTTTCGGTCAATTACGATCTGACGAAGTATCTTCCGAATGATGTGGATTCGAAGATCGCCATCAATAAGATGCGCGACGTCTTCGGCTATCCGGGTACCGGACGACTGATGCTGAAGGATGTCACTCTCTATGAGGCGAAGCAGTATAAGAATGAAATCGAGGCCATCGATGGTGTCGATCAGGTCATCTGGTGTGATCTGACGACGCAGGTCTATGGCTCCTCCGAGTTCATCAACTACGATGATATCGATGACTACTATAAGGATAACAACGCCGTCATGGATATCACCTTCGAAGAGGGCGATACCTCGAAGCGAACGCACAAGGCCATCCAGGAAATCGATGATCTGATCGGTGACCGGGGCTACCTCGTCGGTATGTCGCCGACGAATAAGTTCATCGAGGAAAATGTAAAGAAAGAGATGCAGGAGGTCATGGGCATCGTCGTCATCCTGATCTTCATCATCCTCCTCTTTACGACGACCTCCTGGTTCGAGCCGGTCCTCTTCCTGACGATCATCGGCTGTGCCATCGTGCTGAATAAAGGAACGAACATCTTCCTCGGGGAGATCTCGTATATCACGAACAACATCTCCGATATCCTGCAGCTCGCTACCTCGATGGACTACGCCGTCTTCCTGCTCCATGCGTATGAGCGACAGCGTGAGCATGGCCTCGATAAGGTCGCGGCACTGAAGCAGGGCCTCATGAGCACCATCACGACCATCCTGGCGTCCTCACTGACCACCTTCTTCGGCTTCATCGTACTCGTCTTCATGCGATTCAGTATCGGATGGGACATGGGTATCGCGATGGCGAAGGGTATCATCTGTTCCCTTCTGATGGTCATCTTCCTGATGCCGTCCCTGCTGCTCAGCTGGTCCGATCGTATCGACCGCATGCGGCACAAGCCGTTCCTGCCGAAGTTCCATCGCTTCAGTATCGCGGTCAATAAATTAAGCCCGATCATCCTGGTGGCGGCCCTCGCGGTGGCCGGTCCGATCTACTTCGCACAGGGCATGAACAAGTTCATGTACGGCCCGGATGCGACGGGTGCCGGACCCGGAACCTCGATGTATGAAAACTCCGCGGCCATCGATGAGGAGTTCGGTCGAAGCAATCTGCTCGTTGCGATCTTCCCGGATACCGATCGGCTGAAGGAAAAGGAGCTCTGCGATAAACTGGAAGATCTTCCATATGTGAAGAATGTAACCGGCATGCAGGCCTATCTTCCGGAGGGACTTCCGGAGAGCTTCCTGCCGAGCTCCGTCACCGAGCTCTTCCATAAGGATGGCTATGCGCGACTGCTCATCTATATAAGAACCAAACCGGAGTCCACGACCGCCTTCAAGTACTCGGATGAGGTCTCCGACATCATCAAGAGCTACTACCCGGGCGAGGCGTACATCACCGGTAACACCCCGACGACCCAGGACATGGAAACCGTCCTGATCCCGGATTATAATCTCGTCAATGGTCTCGCGATGATGTGCATCTTCATCGTCGTCGCGATTTCGTTCCACTCGATCGTGATGCCGATCATCGCGATGATCCCGATCATGATGGCGATCTATGTGAACATGGCGTTCCCGTACTTCGCCGGCCGTGAGCTCATCTTCATCGCCTACGCCGTGGTTTCCTGCGTACAGCTCGGATCCACCATCGACTATGCGATTTCGTCGACCGAGAACTACCTGCAGACACGTGCGGTCGAGCCGGATAAGCGAAAGGCCGCGATCCGCGCGACGCAGCTCAGCTTCCCGTCCATCCTGACATCGGGCGTGATCCTGATCGTCTGCGGCTACGTCATCAGCTTCATGTCGTCCATCCCGGCCATCAGCCAGGTAGGCCATCTCGTAGGTCGAGGCGCGATTTTCTCCGTGACCTTCGTTACCCTCCTGATGCCGTGTCTTCTGCAGCTGGCCGACCGCTTCATCACCGTGCCGGCCGCGACCAAGCGTGCACGCCGTAGAGCCGCGATCAACGAAACGATCATGGGACTCCGCGAACGCCGTCGTGCCCGTCACCACCGGGTGAAGGAGCTCCTCGGTGGACATGGCGCAGCCGCTTCCGAGGCCAATGTCTCCACCGCGAAGAGAGATACCTCTGCCGGAAGCATTGACCAGAGCGAAGTGAAGGAAGCAGCATCTGAAAACAGTGACCACGAAGCATCAAGCGAAAAGTGAAGGAGTGAGGACTATGAGAAAGCATTCAGTCCAGAAAATTATGAAAAAAACGGCGGCTTACACAGTGCTTTTAAGCTGCCTTACCACAAATATCCTGGTCGCACCGATGACGGCGTATGCCGGCCAGGCGACCGCAGATGTCGATGAGACCCTGTACCTGAACCTCGACTACTATGGCAACGTCAGTGATGCCAATGTCGTCAAGGGCATCAACTTCAACGGCACGAGCAGCTACACCGACTTCGGTGACTACCTGAAGATCACGAACATGTCGGATGAGCAGAAGCCGGAGATCAAGAACGGCTCCGTCACCTTCGAGAAGAACAAGAATGGAAAGTTCTTCTTCCAGGGCGAGTTGAAGCCGGATAAGATCAAGGCACCGTGGACCTTCGACATCACCTACAAGCTGAACGGCGTGGTGACCGATGCGGATCAGATCGCCGGTGCGTCCGGTCTCGTCGAGATGGACATCGACTGCATGCCGAACAAGAGCGTGTCGAAGTACATGCAGGACAACATGATGCTCTTCGTGGCGATCCCGGTCGACATCCAGAAGTGCTACTCGGTCGATGCACCGGAGAGCCAGACCATGACCCTCGGCCAGTACACCGGTATCGTATTCACTGCGCTGCCGGGACAGGAGGGACACTTCCAGGTTCGTCTCGGTACCGATAAGTTCGAGTCCGTCGGTGCGATCTTCGCGATGACCCCGGGCACCGTCGGTGCGCTCAATAAGATCAAGGATGTCAAGGATATCAAGGATGACTTCCGTGATGATACGAACGCCATGCTCGATGACTTCGACAGCGTCCTCGATGATGTGACCGATGTCAGCGCACAGCTGAAGATCACGAACCAGATCCTCGAGCAGCTGCAGTCCGGCAAGAATAAGATCCACGGCAACGCGCAGGTCATCTTCGATGGCAATGATGTCGCCATCCAGGATCTCCGCGACCTGAACGGCACCCTGACCCCGCTGAACGAGGATCTCAAGACCGCACAGTGGATGGTCTATGATGTCAATCAGAACCTGAACACCCTCGACTCGGATCTCATGGACTCGAGCGCGAAGCTGAAGAGCCTGAGCACGAAGCTCAAGCGGCTCGGCAGCTCCATGAGCGGCACCAGCATCGACAACCTGCAGATTCAGGATATGGAGGAAGATATCAAGAAAACGACCTCCAGCCTGAACAGCTTAAATGGTCATCTTAATGACTTGACGAATAAGGATAATCTGAACAAGTTCAGTGCAAGTGCGTCAGAGATAACGACCAGTGCAGCACTCAGTCATGTTAAGAATCACACGAGTGGTTCGACATCAACCGATAACACCATGGAGATTCTTGAGAAGCTCAGCAGCAAAATGGGTACGGATGTATCTGTGGGAAGTGATGCATATAAGACAGCAGTGGAGCAGATTAATGCGTTAAATGCGTTTGGCGTTAATGACGCAGATACGGTATCCGATCTTCTGGTGAAGCTGATGAGCGCGTCATCTCAGGCTGAGCAGCAGAAAATTCTGGCACCGGTCCTTCAGAACTCTACGAAGGGTAAAGAGATCATTGCTGACATTGAAGCTGCAGCTGGAACTGCGCAGCAGCATCCGGACAGCTCAGACAAATATGTTCAGGGTATTGTGGAATGCTCTACAAAGGCTGTGACGAAAGCATTTGGCGAGGCAAAGGCAAAGGCAACATCAGCACCGGATACAGATTTAGGTGCAACAGTGATTGAGGCTCTTGGATTGTCTCAGGAAAGTCTGAATGAGCAAACGCAGGCGACCATCATCGTACTTGCAACGGCACTTCAGAATATGGGTATTACAGACACGACGACGATTGTAAAGGCAGTCGGAGAAGCCCTTTCTGTTTATTCTTCTGGAGACAATGCGGTAGCTACGAAACTTGCACCATATCTTGCCCAGTCCCCAAAGGGACAGAAAGTAAGTCAGGCGGCGGTTACGCAGTATGCAGCAGATACGATCAGTGCAACGTATATGAATGGGGCAACGCTGTCTGGTTCGGACAGCGCCTATGTTGGTCATTTATCCGATCTCTCAAAGCTCCAGGAAGATGCAAAGGCACTCGGTCAGACCGCAGTAGGAAAGAGTACGACTGCGCTTGCAGAGGATGTGAATAATCTTACATCTTCCATGAGCGGTATCCTGGAAGACCTTGCAGATCCGGAGAAGGTAGAGGAACTTGTGGATTATATTGACAGCGTCACCAGCGACCTGAATGAAATCATGGACAATGGTGGTGCGGTGGTATTCGATGCGGCGAAGACGCTGAATACACTTCGTAGCGTGATCAGCGACATCGATGAGCTCATCGGCATCATGAACGCATACTACGGCGATGTGCAGAAGACGCTCGAGGATTCCGAGAATGTACTGACGCAGATTCAGAAGACCTCTGGTGATGCGGCGACGGCGCTTCAGAATCTGAACTCGACGCTTCGCTCCGCAGAGCCTGACTTCTCTGCAGCGGCAGACAACTCCTTCAAGGTCGGCCACATGGCGATCGACAACACGAACAAGATCGTCGACGATACGAAGGATTTTAAGTCCACCGGACGCAATCTTCGTGATACGATTAATAACAAGCTCGATGAGGAGGAGGCAGACAACAACTTCCTGAACATGGACCCGGAGGCGACGAAGGTTTCCCTCACGAGTGACCAGAACCAGGAGCCGACCTCCATCGCGATCATCTGCCGTTCGGATGAGATTTCGGTCAGCGATGATACGACGAAGACCCTTGATGCGGAGATTCCGGATGCATCGACGAACCTCCTCGGCAGAATCAAGGCGGTATTCGTGAAGCTCTGGAACACGGTTCGTTCCCTGCTCGGCATGGACGACTAAAACGTAGAGGAAGAGAAGATCTCCGTGGCGTGGCGGATCCGCAGCGTGCGGCAGCCCGAACGGCACGGTTTCGCCGCATCCCCCGCAGCGTGGGCTGATGGAAGCATTGGCCCAGGACGCGGGCGGATGGCGCGGAAAGGAAGCATTATGAAGAAGATACAGAAAACACTGATGATCACCGGTGCGCTCGCAGCACTGATGGCGTCGCCGGCACTGGCGATGATCAAGTCGATCGAGATCAATGCGGACACGGATTCCATCCCGAGCTACAGCGCGGGTACGGCGTTTTTCCCGGAGTACGAGGTATCGGATGACGACGCAGACGGGCTGACCGTGGCCTTCTCCCCGGAGGCGAGGTCGGCGATGGGCAGCGCGAATCCGACGATTCCGGCGACCGTGAAGTTCACGATCCAGAGCGACAGCGAGAACCTCGATGATGATCTCAAAATCATCGGTACCGGCATCCGCAGCACCTACGTGGATACCGTGTCGGTGGACGGTTCCGAAGCGACGGGCCGCCTGCTGGTGTACCCGTTTTACGAGCTGCTCGCACCGACCGTGACGATCAACGGTACAGAGGCGCAGTGGGCCGAGGTGCCGTACGCCGGAAAATACGAGATCGTGACGACCTATGTGAATAAGAGCGGCAACGAAACCACGACGCATCATACGACGAAGAACTGCTACTACAGCATCGCGTCAGCGGTGGCCAATGCTTATAACGGTCAGGTCGGTGTCGCGGTGCGCGCGCTGCCGACGGGCGATGAGGGCTATCAGACGCTCACCGTCGCAAACGGCGGCATCGTGAATGGTGTCGCGAAGTGGGATGCACTCACGGAGTTTGCAAACCAGTACGAGCTGAAGATCAGCTATACGCTGAACGACGGAAAGAAGCAGACCACCCGCTGCAAGACCACGGACACCAGTAAGGATGTCAGTGCGTATGTGAATTCCGCGGCGAACAACTCGCTCGTGGTGACCGTGCGTGCCCTGCCGAAGCAGAACGACGCGGCGTACTACAACATCGCGACCTCCGAGTGGGGACGTGTCGGCGGATATACAGCGGACACCTCGGACTATGAGATCGACGATAAGTGGGCATTCCTTTCCAGCTATCAGGCGACGGTCGAGGGTGACTTCGCGACGAAGCTTCGTGGCAGCGCAGCCCGCTTCGGCACCACGGCCTCGACCGGCAGCCAGGACGGCGCCTGGAACCGTGTCGCCTACCACTGGCAGTACATCGTGAACGGTACAGCGTTTAACCAGGGCTGGCGCCAGATCAACGGCAGCTGGTACTACTTCGACCCAGACGGCTACATGCACACCGGCTGGCTCGAGTGGAACGGTCACCGGTACTACCTCGAGTCGAAGGTCGGCGCGACCTGCGGCACCATGTATACCGGCACACAGCAGATCGGCGGCGCGACCTACAGCTTCGCAGCCGACGGCATTTGCCTCAATAAATAATTGCATATACGTGAAGTCAGGTCCCCGGAGAGGCTGACGGCAGAAGCACTGTACTTCTGCCGTCAGCTCGCCGGGGACCTTTTGTGAATTCGTGATATGAATATCAGATATGGCAGATTCTGCTTAACATTCCTGGGAAACTCCGTTATACTGTTTGTCGACTTTATATAGGGAGAACAGGCAGGGACGCCTGTAAGAGAAGATGAATAAACAGTGGTTTTCAAAGGGCTTACGCGATGGCATTCCGATCGCGGCGGGATATTTTGCAGTGTCGTTTGCGCTCGGCATCGCGGCGCGGAACGCAGGACTCAACGCGTTTCAGGCGACGCTCGCGAGCCTGCTGTGCAACGCCTCCGCGGGTGAGTTCGCAGGCTTCACGGTGATCGCGAGCAATGCCTCCTACCTCACCATGGCGGTGATCACGGCGATTACGAATGCGCGCTACCTTCTGATGTCGGCGGCGCTCTCACAGAAGCTGCCGGCGGATACGAAGCTCGGTCATCGACTGCTGGTCGGCTTCTGGATCACGGATGAAATCTTCGGTGCCTCCGCGACGGTACCTGGGAAGCTGAATCCATTTTATAACTACGGACTCGCGGTGTGTGCGCTCAGCTTCTGGGCCCTCGGCACCTGCCTCGGCGTCGTGGTCGGCAACATCTTGCCGGCGAATGTCGTGAGTGCACTCGGTGTACTCCTGTACGGCATGTTCCTCGCCATCATCATGCCACCGGCGCGGAAGGATAAGGTCGTACGCCTGCTGGTGGCGGTATCCATGCTGCTCAGCTTCATCTGTGCACGTGCACCCTGGATCTCACAGCTCAGCGATGGCACGCGCATCATCATCCTGACCGTGCTGATCGCCGGTGCCGGCGCGGTCCTCTTCCCGATTTCCGATGAAGAGGAGAAGGAGGCCACGAAATGATGCATCAGAAATATGTGTATATCTTTATCATGTTCTTCGTGTCGTTCCTGATCCGTGTGCTGCCGCTGACGCTCATCCGGAAGGAAATAAAGAACCGGACGATCCGCTCGTTCCTCTACTATGTGCCGTACGTGACCCTGGCGGTCATGACATTCCCGGCGATCATGGACGCGACCGCGCAGCCGATGGCGGGCCTCGCCTCGCTCCTGCTCGGCATGATCATCGCCTGGTTCGGCGGCGGACTCTTCCCGACCGCGATCGCCTGCAGCGTGACGGTATTCGTACTTGAGATGATACTCTGATAGAAAAAGCCTGCGGAGGGCAGCCTCCGCAGGCTTTTATCAGGTCTTCAGCTCATTATAAATATCACGCTTCGAGACGCCGCGGTCCTTCGCGACAGCCTTCATGGCGTCCTTCTCGCTCATACCCTGGTCGAGGTAGTGCTGCATGTGCTCCGCGAGCGGCATGGCGTTCCAGTTCGCCTGCGCCTCCTCGGTGATAGACTCCGGGGAGCGCCCCTCGATGACGAGCACATACTCGCCGAGCGGATCCTCCTCCTGATACAGCGCGATGGCACCGCCGAGGGTGGTACGGATCGCTTCCTCATGCTTCTTCGTGAGCTCACGACAGAGGGAGATACGGCGCTCACTGCCGAGGACATCCGCGAGATCCCGGAGCGTGACACGCAGCTTGTGCGGTGCCTCATAGAGAATCATCGTGCGGGTCTCGGTGCGCAGCTCCTCGAGGATGCGCTGACGCTCCTTCTTATTCGCCTTTTCCGTCGGAAGGAAGGCCTCGAATGCGAAGCGCCGGGTCGGGAGCCCGGAGATGGTGAGGGCGGTGACGGCTGCGACCGGTCCCGGCAGCGAGGTGACGGTGATGCCGGCCTCGACGGCCTGACGGACGAGCTCCTCACCCGGATCGGAAACGCAAGGCGTGCCGGCGTCCGTGATGATCGCGACGTTCTTTCCGGCGAGCATATCCTGCACCAGTGCCCGGGCCTTGTCATATTTATTGAACTCATGGTACGCCGTCATCGGCGTTTTGATCTCGAAATGATTTAACAGCTTGATCGAGTTTCGTGTATCCTCCGCGGCGATCACGTCGACGGATTGTAAGCACTTGATCACGCGAAAGGTCATATCATCGAGATTACCGATCGGTGTCGCGCATACATACAGTGTTCCTGCCATTGTAAACCTCCATAACTGCAGCTTCTTCCGGGACCGTCACGATCCGCGTCGCGAGAATATGAGCGGTCGACGACATTGGCCGACCGGCATATGCGGCCGGCGTTCCCGGTGGAAGCTGCATCGTTAAGCTCCATTGTAAACGAAACACTTCTTATAAACTATTAATTTTTTTCGGAATGTTTAAGATTTCAGCACATTACTTGCAAATACAGTAGGGCTCTGCTATATTACGAATGATTAAAAGGCTCTTCGGGGCTTTATTTTTTACTTACAGAGTATATAAAATCGGTCGCCGGTGCCGCGTATATGCGCATATATCCGCATAGTCACGTACCGGACGATGATGAGGAGAAAAAAGATGAAGAAACTCATGGCGATGCTTGTCCTGGCAGCGACGATCTGTATGGCGGTTGCAGGATGTGGTAAGAAGGCAGATGATCAGACACAGGAGACCGTAAAGGCAGCGGAGACCGCGCCGGATGGTTCTGTGGTTACGGAGGCAGCTGCAGAGGTAGAGACGAATGCAGAGAATGGCCTCCCGGCGAATCGTCAGCCGGATGCGACGGCACCGGTCGTAGATACCGTGATGGTATATGCGATGGTAAACGGCAAGATGTCGCAGGTGATGGATTCCGTAGAGGAGCTCAACGAGCAGGCACTGCTTGATAAGCTGATCGAGCTGGGTACCGTCGCAGAGGGCACGACTCTCGTCAGCTTCGAGAAGGTGGATACCGGTGAGACCGAGATGGCGGGCCCGGGCGCAGCAGAGGGTCAGGAGACCGTCGCTGTCCAGGATGGTGTGCTGACACTGTCCGGCTTCAAGCCGGGTGAGGGCCTCGATGAGGCGACCGCAGAGAAGGCTGTAGCCGATACCTACGCTGCAAACTTCGAGCTGAACCAGTGCACAGTTACACTTCAGTAAGACACGAGACGAGAACACCGCAGGGCTTCCTGCGGCGTTTTTTCATATTCGGGTCTGTATACAGCTGAACCCGCGAGCATGTACGACGGCGGGCATCATCGTCCGGTGCCCTGTGTGCCGTCATGGATGAGATGGATAAGAGGAGGAATCATGAACTTTAAGCGTTTTCTGGCGGTGATGCTGAGCGTCGTCGTGATGCTCGGATCGATGGCGTGGACTGGCCGTACGGAGGCGTACGCGGCGAGTGTCGTGGGACGCGGTGTGAAGCTGACGGCCAGCGGCAGTCCGGCGTCGGGCAATACCTCCGGCGCGGGCAGCAGGACCTCCGCAGGCAGCAGCAGTGCGGCCACCTCGGGCACGGGCGCTGCAAACAGCGCTGAGCTCCGCGGTGTGTGGTTCTCCTACCTCGATTGGCAAAACATGCCGACGGATGAGGCAGGCTTCAAGGCAGCGGCCGACAAGGTGATGGCCGACATCCAGAAGAACGGCATGAACGCGATCTTCTGCCATGTGCACAGCCATTCCGATGCGTATTTCAACTCGTCGCTGCTTCCGAAGTCGAAGTTTCTTCCGGGAAACGGCCGCTTCGATGCGCTTCAGTATATGATCGACAGTGCGCACCGGCACGGTCTCCGCTTCCATGCGTGGTTCAACCCGTACCGCGTGACGGGCTACCAGATGAAGTGGTCGGATGTGCCGGCGGGCTCCATCGTGAAGCAGTGGTATGCGTCCGGCAGCCGGAACGTGCTGCTCTTCAACGGCAGCTACTACCTGAACCCGGCCCAGCCGGCGGTGCGTGATCTCGTCGTCTCCTCGATCCGCGAGGTGCTCACGAAGTATGCGATCGATGGCGTGCAGTTCGACGACTACTTCTACCCGGATCTCGGAAAGGATGCCGCGACGAACTTCGACTACCCGGAGTATCAGCTTTACAGCGGGAACGCGTCGATCACGGAGTGGCGGAAGGCCAATGTCTCGGCCCTCATCGCAGCCGTGTACCAGGCGGTCCATGCGGTCCGTCCAGCGGCCGTGTTCGGCGTGAGCCCGGTGGCGCAGCTCAAGTATCTGCGAAGTGATAAGAGCTACTTCGTAGACATTGACACATGGATGAGTCACACGGGCTACATCGACTACGTGCTCCCGCAGATCTACTTCGATTTCGAGCAGAAGACCGGCAGCGGTGCCGCGTCCGATGCCGCGTATGCGACCTGCCTCGACAACTGGCTGAAGCTTCGCCAGAAGACCGGCGGGAAGGTGAAGCTTTACATCGGCCTCGCGCTCTATAAGTGCGGTACGAACAGCTGGGACGGCAATGCGAAGCCGGAGTGGCTCCGCCGCAGTGACATCCTCCTCCGGGAGGTGCAGCTCGCACGGCAGAGCGGCCAGGTGAGCGGCTTCGGCATCTATGCGTACCAGAACTTCGATGATGCCGCGGCACAGGCAGAGCTCGCCAACTTAAGGACGGTATTTCAGTGATGACCTGGACCGAGTTCACCAGTCGATTTCCGATACAGTTAAATCAGCAGCAGGAGAGCGCCGTGCAGTCCGTCGAGGGTCCGGTGCTCCTTCTGGCGGTGCCGGGCTCGGGTAAAACGACCGTGCTCGTGACGCGGCTCGGCTACATGATTTTCTGTAAGGGCATCGCACCGGAGCGGATCCTGACGGTGACCTATACGGTGGCGGCGACGAAGGATATGGCGGAGCGCTTCGCATGCCGTTTCGGAGCGGAGATGGCCGGGCGCCTCGAGTTCCGCACCATCAACGGCATCTGTGCCCGCGTGATCCAGTACTGCAGCTGGAAGAGTGGTCGCACCGCGTTTTCGCTGCTCACTGATGAAAAACGCATCGCCGCGATGCTCTCCGGTATCTATCAGCGTATCGAGCACAGCTATCCGACGGAGAGCGATCTGCAGAATGTCCGTACACTCATCACCTTCATCAAGAACCGTATGCTGGGTGAGGAGGAGATCCGGGCGCTCGAAAAGGACGCGGAGATCCAGCTTCTTCGGATCTATAAGGCGTACAATGCTGAGCTCCGGGAGCATCAGCTCATGGATTACGACGACCAGATGGTCTATGCCTATACCATGCTGCAGCGCTTCCCATGGCTCCTCGAGCATTTCCAGCAGCAGTATCCGTACATCTGTGTCGATGAGGCCCAGGACACCTCGAAGATCCAGCACGCCATCATCGCCCTCCTCGCGTCCCAGACCGAAAACCTCTTCATGGTCGGCGACGAGGATCAGAGCATCTACGGCTTCCGTGCGGCCTATCCCGATGCGCTTCTCGAGTTTGAGCAGCATCATCCCGGTGCCCGGGTCCTCCTGATGGAAGAGAATTTCCGTTCGGATGCCAGCATCGTCCGCGCTGCTGACCGTTTCATCCAGAAGAACACCCTGCGCCACGAAAAGCACATGCAGCCCGCCCGACCGAAGCAGCGCGAGATCCGGGAAATCCCGCTCGCGAACCGGAAGGCCCAGTACAGCTATCTCCTGAAGGTGGCGGAGGACTGTACGGGCGCGTATGCAGCGGATCCGAAACGACGGGCGGCCGGCGAAGTGAAGGAGAGAGCGGATGGCGGTCCGGCGACCGACGTGCTGCACGCGGACAGGCATAGAAGCTCGTCTCCGATCGCGGTCCTCTACCGGGACCACGAGTGCGCGCTCCCACTGATCGATCTCCTCGAACGAAACGGCGTGCCATATAAGATGCGGAACGCCGATATCGGCTTCTTCACGAACCGTGTCGTGCTCGACATCTGCAACATCATCCGCCTAGCCGAGAACCCGCTGAACACGGAGCTTTTCATGCAGCTCTACTACAAGCTCGGCACCTATCTCCGCAAGCAGGATGCGCAGAGCATCGCAGACATCAGTCAGCTCGAGGGACTCTCCGTCTGGGATGTGGCGCTCAAACACGGCGGGCTCAATGCCTATACCAAGGGAAAGGTCCGCGCCATCCAGACCCATATGCGGAACATGCTGAAGGAGAGCGCCAGCCGCGCGGTTTATCGCATCGTCGAGTACATGGGCTATCGTGAGTATATGGAGCGAAGCGAGATCAAGGACACGAAGCTTGACATCCTTCGCATCCTCGCGGATCAGGAGGACAGCCCGCGCCATCTCGTCGACCGTCTCGAGGAACTCCGGCAGGTCCTGAAGGAGAAGTCGTCGGAGCGGGACTGCCCGTTCATCCTCTCGACCATCCATGCCAGCAAGGGCCTCGAGTACGACAGCGTGTATCTCCTCGACGTCATCGACGGTGTCCTCCCGGCGCAGATCCCGAAGGACCTGAAAAAAGCCGAGAAGTCTGAAATCGAAGCATATGAAGAAGAGCGCCGCCTCTTCTATGTCGGCATCACCCGCGCGAAGGACCAGCTGTATGTCTTCACGATGAAGACCCAGCACTCCGCCTTCTGCGATGAGCTCTTCCAGCGGACGCCGAAGAAGAGCAGCGTGAAGCCGGCCCCGGCGTACAGCGGCACCGCGCCCAGCAGCTGGAGCGGCTACATCAGCATCACCGGACGGAACCGGCGCTGATTCTTGCATTTACGCCCCAGATAAATTATAGTTAATAAGTTAATGCACCCACATACGGTGCGCAGATCTATACATCAGGTCGCCTTCCATTCGGGCGCCCGGAAAGCGAGTATTATGGAAAAGAAACCTTACTACATCACCACTGCGATTGCCTATGCATCCGGCAAGCCGCATATCGGAAACACATATGAGATCGTCCTGGCCGACGCCATCGCACGATACAAGAGATTCCAGGGCTACGATGTCCAGTTCCAGACCGGAACCGACGAGCATGGCCAGAAGATCGAGGAGAAGGCCGCTGCGGCCGGCATGACACCGAAGGCTTTCGTCGACAAGACTGCCGGCGACATCAAGACCATCTGGGACCTCATGAACACCTCCTACGACAAGTTCATCCGTACCACCGACGACTATCACGAGAAGCAGGTACAGAAGATGTTCAAGAAGATGTACGACAAGGGCGACATCTACAAGTCCGAGTATGAGGGCTGGTACTGTACCCCATGTGAGTCCTTCTGGACTGATTCACAGCTCGTGGACGGCAAGTGCCCGGACTGCGGACGCCCGGTACAGAAGGAGCGTGAGGAGGCCTACTTCTTCAAGATGAGCAAGTACGCGGACCGCCTCATGCAGTACTATGACGAGCATCCGGAGTTCATCCAGCCGGTATCCCGTAAGAATGAGATGGTCAACAACTTCCTGAAGCCGGGTCTCCAGGATCTCTGTGTCTCCAGAACCACCTTCAAGTGGGGCATCCCGGTCGTCGAGGATCCGAAGCACGTCGTATACGTATGGCTCGACGCACTCACGAACTATATCACCGGTCTCGGCTATGATGCAGACGGAAACAGTGACCCGATGTTCGACAAGTTCTGGCCGGCGGATCTCCACCTCATCGGTAAGGACATCATCCGCTTCCATACCATTTACTGGCCGATCTTCCTGATGAGCCTCGACCTCCCGCTTCCGAAGAAGGTCTTCGGCCACCCGTGGCTCCTGACCGCTGCCGGCAAGTCACAGGAAGGCATCAAGATGTCGAAGTCCCGTGGTAACGTAATCTACGCCGACGACCTTGCGAAGCTCTTCGGTGTCGATGCCGTCCGTTTCTTCGTCATCCACGAGATGCCGTACGAGAACGATGGTGTCATCTCCTGGGAGCTCATGGTCGAGCGTTACAACTCCATGCTCGCGAACATCCTCGGAAACCTCGTGAAACGTACCATCTCGATGAGCAACAAGTACTTCGACGGCGTCGTCGAGGACAAGGGCGTGGCCGGCCCGATGGATGAGGACCTGAAGACCACCATCCTCCAGGCGGTGAAGACTACGAGTGACAAGATGGATCAGCTCCGCGTCGCCGACGCACTGACCGCCGTGTTCGACATCTTCCGTCGTTCCAACAAGTACATCGACGAGACCGAGCCGTGGGTACTCGCGAAGGATCCGGCCCAGACCGATCGCTTAAAGACTGTCATGTACAACCTCACCGAGGCGCTCAACATCGGTGCATCGCTCCTCGAGAGCTTCATGCCGGAGACCGCCGAGTCCATCCTTTCCGAGCTCCACGCCGAGAAGCGTGCCCTCGAGGATATGGATCGCTGGGGGCTCTACAAGTCCGGCACGAAGGTAACCGACGCACCGGCGACCCTCTTCGAGCGTAAGAAGGAAGAGGACGTCATGGTCGAGGTCGAGAAGATCGAGGCGGCGCAGCGTGCACAGTACGAGGCGCAGCAGGCGAAGGATGCCGCCGCTTCCGGGGTCAATGCAGACGACCAGAAGGCAGATACCGACGCGGAAGATGACGGTATGCCGGAGGAAATCCTCGAGAACGGCGACTGCGCACCGGATACGACGATTGCGACACCGGAAGCGAAGCCGGAAATTACCTTCGAGGACTTCGATAAGGTCGAGCTCCGCATCGGAAAGATCCTCCACGCAGAGGAGGTTCCGAAGTCGAAGAAGCTCCTGAAGCTCAGCGTGCAGGTCGGTGCCGAGACACGCACGATTCTCAGCGGTATCAAGAAGTCCTACAAGCCGGAGGACCTCGTAGGAAAGCGCGTGATGATCGTCGCTAACCTCGCGCCGCGGAAGATCGCAGGCGAAGAGTCTCAGGGCATGATCGTAGCGGCCGAGGATAATGATGGAAACATTGCCCTCATGACCCCGATGGCGAAGATGCCGAGCGGCTGTCTCATCGGCTGATGAATACCACGACCGGCGCGCAGGAAGCTGTGCTCCGGTCGTCGTTTAAAATTATGTCTACATATCAAAGTGTTCTAAAAAGCACCAGAAAAGGAATCGGACTGTCCGGTGGCATCCTGAAGCTCTTCGCGACCCTCATGATGACCGCGTACAGCTTCGCTGTCGTTATCATAAAGAACGGCAAGCTCTACGGATACTCCGAGGAATACTATCAGATGGCGATCGCCACGGCGGAAGGGATGCGCTGGCTCCGGCTCTACGACATCCTTCATTTCTGCGGCTTTTTCTGCTTCCCGATCTTCGCATTTCTCTGCGTCGAAGGTTTCATCCATACGTCCGACTTCTGGAAATATTTCGGTCGTATGCTCGTGTTCGCGCTGCTGAGCGAGGTTCCGTTCGACCTCTGCATGTACAACGAGACCTATCACTTCGCGTTGCAGAACCCGATGCTCACACTCGCACTCGGACTCCTCGTGATGTATGGCATGAAACAGAACCGGAAGCGCATAGAACGGAAGTGGCTCTGTGTCGTGGCCGGCTGTGCCGTCGCCTATATCGCACATCTCCAGTTCGACGTGTTTGCGATCCTCGGTATGGCACTCATGTATAATTTTCATAAGGAGAAGACCCTGCAGATTGCGAGTGGCGTTCTGACCACCGCCGCCGGCTCCGTCGGCGCCCACTTCCTGCCGGTCCTCTGCTTCCTGCCGATCGGGTTCTACAACGGCGAGCGCGGCCGCCTGCATCCGAAGTGGCTCTTCTACCTCTATTACCCGCTCCACCTCACCGCGTTCTACCTGATGATCTATATCGGTGCTTTACTTTAGAAAAAATTAATGGGGTCTGACCCCATTAATTTTTTCTTACATGAACTTAAGGATTTCGTAAGGGGGTCTGACCCCATTAAATTTTTATGAAAAAATCAAGTGAAATTTTTGACACCCATGCACATCTCTGCGATGCGGCCTTCGATGATGAGCGCGAGGCGATCATCGCGGATCTCGGTGCCCATGGCGTCGGTGCGTTTACAGAGATCGGCTTCGATCTGCCGTCGAGTCGCGCGGCGCTTGCGCTCGCGGAGCGCTATCCGCAGGTCTACGCGGCGGTGGGATTCCACCCGGATCATAGCGACCATTTACGTGAGGAAGATGTGGAGACACTCCGACAGATGGTGGAAAACGATCGCCTCCAGGCGGATGAAAGTTCACTCCAGGGCGAGCATAGATGGAATCCGGTGAATTCGGATGTGGATAAGTCGGTTGCGGTGAGTCCATCTGCAGCCGTCGAGGCCAGCTCGGTGGTGGAAAAGCGTGCAGATATACGAAGGAAGATCGTGGCGATCGGCGAGATCGGCCTGGACTATCACTATACGCGGGAGGGCCTGATCCGCGCAGCGGCTGCGGCCGGGAAGGAAGCGGATCCGGAGAGTCTCGCGACGGCCGATCCGGAGCCGGAGATCCAGAAGGCCTGCTTCCGACGGATGCTCCAGCTTGCGTGGGCGCTCGGGCTTCCGATCAATGTGCACTCGCGGGAAGCGGCGCAGGATACCTATGATCTCATCGTGGAGGAGCACGCTTATGAAAATTCCGGCATCATCCACTGCTTCGGTTATCCGGTGGAGATGGCCGAGCGCTTCGTGAAGCTCGGCATGTATGTCGGTGTCGGCGGTGTCGTGACCTTTAAGAACGCCCGGAAGCTGAAGGAAGTGGTGGAACGCATTCCGATCGAGCGCATCGTCCTCGAGACGGACTGCCCGTACATGGCACCGGTACCGAAGCGCGGCACCCGGAACGACCCGCGGAATCTTCCGTACGTCGTAGAGGAGATCGCGGCGCTTCGCCAGATGGACCCGGCGGAGGTCATCCACATCACCACCGAAAACGCGAAGCGCGTGTATCGCATCGAAGAGTAAAACAAAAACAGCCCCTTTAGAATCACTTGGAGCAATTTTTCCTTAGCACCGCCTGCAACGCTGAGTTTTCATCAGGAAAACTCGGCGATGGCAGGTGGCCTGGTGATTCTTAAGGGGCTGATTTTTGATTTTTCCGCCGCAGGGCGTCCTGAATATTTTCTATAATAAAAAAACTTCGGGGCCAGGTGTATCCACGTCACATAGAAGGATCCTCTTAGTGCTGCTACGTTCCCGTCCTGACACGGTTCGAGGGATCTATTGCGTGGGGCCCAGCGCCCGAAGCATAGAAAGTATAGCTGAAAATCGCGGAAATGGCAAGCTGTACTTGACAGCCTATGTTATAATACCTTGATTCATGGTAACAGTTTAGATAGGCAGGGGACCCGGAGGGGCGGCAACGGAACTGTTATGATTCATAGTGATGTGAGGTTTTTATGAGCTTTTCGAGTCTGATTTTCATAGCGCTGTTTCTGCCGGTCTTCATGATCGCTTCTGTGCTCGTGCGCGGAAATCAGCGGAAGAACCTCGTGCTGCTGATCTTTTCACTGATATTCTATGCCTTCGCGGGGCTCACGAAGCTCGCACTGCTCCTCATGATGACGATGCTTGCCTGGTTCAGCGGGCAGCGCATCGGAGGAGCGCTTCAGTTCGCAGCTTCGGAAAATCCGGACTATCAGGAAGGGGATGACGTTTTCCAGAGTCCAGACGCGGAGCGGATCCGTGTCGAGGGGCAGAAGCGTGCCCGCGCGTGGCTCATCCTCGCGCTCGTACTGCTGATCGCGGTGCTTCTTTTTTATAAGCTTGCCGGTCCGATCTGCCGGAACCTGTTTCCGGCTGATGCAGGCGACCTGCACACAGGTGGTGGTGCCACGACAGGGACGGCTGCGGCCATCCTCGCGTATGTTCGAAACATTGGCCTCCCACTCGGCATTTCCTTCTATATATTTAAGCTGATCAGCT
>ERZ1034980.439-NODE-439-length-31546-cov-17.679559_pt1 | contig 31546 bp, 29 predicted proteins | sample MGYA00520622_ERZ1034980 | MGnify/ENA primary metagenome ERZ1034980 (study PRJEB33766, sample SAMN09781791) | gut metagenome | biome: gut microbiome | host: Homo sapiens | place: Madagascar | study: EMG produced TPA metagenomics assembly of the PRJNA485056 data...
CGAAACAGAGGCAAATTCTATTGGGTCGTTATTCTCGTCAGTAACGCGTCCTTGGAGCGTGAATGTCTGTGCGCTTGCCGTAACCGTGACAAGCAAGCAGATTATCTGGAATATTATTGTTTTAATTCTCATATTTATTATAACGCTCCGTGTCGCCCTTTATTGTATTATGCTTTTCCTGTTGCCACTTATTTTTACGTTAGGCATCCTGGTTCTGGAGGTTTTCCAGGTCTTCCGACAGCTGTGTCCAGATGAGTTCTTCCTCGTCCATGCGCTTCTTTATTTCGGTGTATTCCGTCACAAGCTTCATGTCTGAGGCTCCTTCCGGAGTGCAGAGCTGTGCGTCCAGTTCTTTCAGGCGGTTTTCCATTGCCTCAATTCTCTCCTCCGACTCCTTCACGCTCTTCTCCGCCTTGCGGATTTTCTTCTGCCATTCCTTGTGTTCGGCGTAGCTTTGCTTGGCAGGCTTGTCTTCCGTCTTGGCGTTGGCTGCCACGTCGTTGGTTGCGGATGTGGAAGTGGGGGAGGTGTTGTTATTGCCCAGCTGGTCCAGACTTTCTATGTTGTGCAGTCTCAGATAGTCGTAAATGCCTCCCAGATGCTCTCTTACCTTACCGCCGCCAAATTCGTAAACCTTCGTCACCAGTCCGTCAAGGAACTCACGGTCGTGGCTAACGATGATGGCTGTTCCGTCGAAAGCGTTTATCGCCTCCTTCAGCACTTCCTTTGAAGGTATGTCGAGGTGGTTGGTGGGCTCGTCCAGAATAAGGAGATTCACAGGCTCAAGCAGCAGCTTTATCATAGCCAGTCGGCTTCGTTCGCCTCCGCTAAGCACCTTCACCTTCTTGTCAATGGCTTCTCCTCCGAACATAAACGAACCGAGGATGTTCTTTATTTTCAGACGGATGTCGCCCTTCGCCACGTTGTCTATGGTCTCAAAAACCGTCAGTTCGCCGTCTAAAAGTTGCGCTTGGTTCTGCGCAAAGTAGCCTATCTGCACGTTGTGACCAACCTTCAGGTTGCCGGTAAACGGAATCTCGTTCATAATACACTTCACGAGAGTAGACTTTCCCTCGCCGTTCTTACCCACGAAAGCCACCTTCTCGCCACGCTTGATGGTCAGCGTCACGTCAGAGAAGACTGTGTGCTCGCCGTAGTCCTTGCGCACGTCCTCGCAGATAATGGGGTAGTCGCCCGAGCGGAGGCAAGGCGGGAATTTGAGGTGCATGGCAGACGTGTCCACCTCGTCTATCTCGATGGGCACAATCTTCTCCAGTTGCTTTATTCTGCTTTGCACCTGCACAGCCTTTGTCGGCTTATATCTGAAACGCTCTATGAAGTCCTTGATGTCGGCTATTTCTTTCTGCTGGTTTTCGTAAGCTCTGATTTGCTGTTCGCGTCTTTCGTCGCGCAGCTTGATATATTCGTCGTACTTCACCTTATAGTCGTTCACTCTTCCGCAGGTTATTTCGATGGTGCGGTTGGTGACGTTGTTGATGAATGCGCGGTCGTGGCTGACGAGCACCACAGCCTTGGCGTTCTGCTGCAGAAATCTCTCCAACCATCCTATACTCTCAATGTCAAGGTGGTTGGTGGGCTCGTCGAGAAGCAGGATGTCGGGATGGCGGAGCAGAATCTTAGCCAGCTCTATACGCATACGCCATCCTCCGCTGAATTCGCTTGTAGGACGGTCAAAGTCGGTGCGCAGAAAACCGAGACCGGTAAGTGTACGTTCTATTTCAGCCTCATAATTGTCGCCTCCAAGCATCTGGTATCTGTCGTGTTCTGTAGTGAATTTCTCCACGAGCTTGGCGTATTCCTCGCTTTCGTAGTCGGTACGTTCGGCAAGCTCCTTGTTCAGCCTGTCAATCTTTTCCTTCATCTTCGTGTTGTCGGCAAACGCCTTGCGTGCCTCTTCCTTCACGGTGGTGTTGTCCTGAAGAATCATCACCTGCGGAAGGTATCCAATCGTTGTGTCCGAGGGAATTGCCACGTTTCCGCTTGTGGGGTGCTGCAGCCCGCAGATTATCTTCAACATAGTTGACTTGCCTGCGCCGTTTTTTCCTACAAGAGCTACCCTGTCGCGGTCGTTGACAACGAAGTTGACATCTTTAAAGAGAGGTTTAACACCAAATTCTACTGTCAGATTATCTATTGATATCATGTGCTTTCTTAAAAGTTTCTATTATGTTTCCGTTTTGTTTTTATATAGGACATTCCGTGTCCACATACCAGTTTCCCGACACCTTCTTCATTTTTAGTGTCTTCTTGATTTTCTCCTTGATGCTGCCGCGTTTTCCTATGGAGTCGCACACCAGGACGTTCTTGATGGTCATCTTCACGTCCGCAGTTGTTTCGTCATCGTTAAGCTCCACGTCGTCTATTTCGCATTCTGCGGTGTCCGTCTGAGCGTTTATTACGTCCACGTCTTCTTGCGTAATGTTAGTGGCTCTGAAGACAATCCACTTCTTGGCATTTTCCGTACACAGCGTTAATGACTGCTTGTACCTCAGATTGAAGTAGTTTTGGGCAAAAGCCAAAGCACGCTCTTCTGCGGTGTTAGCATCCTTATCGCTGCACGAGAGCAATAACGAAACAAACAGCCCCATAAAGGCGAAAATGTACGCTGTTGTCTTCCTTGATTTTATTATGTCCATCTTGTTCTTTGGATTGTGTGAATCGTATTTTTGTTAGCCAATACAAAATTACGAAAAATATGCTACTATGAGAAGGAAAGCAAGCTATTATTCCTTGACGTGAGTGGATTTGCTATTTATAATTTGGTCTTTTGCAGCGTTTTTAATACTTTTGCATTCCTATTTCCGAAAATTACAAGTATTATATAAATGTTAGATTTTATATCTTTTGGGAGTGGTAGCAGCGGTAATTGCTATTATCTCTTTACAGAAACCGACGGATTGCTTATTGACATTGGTGTCGGTATAAGGTCGCTAAGGAAGAGTTTTCATGATTATGGACTCGACTTCTTCAGCGGTTTCAAGAACATTCTTATCACTCACGACCATGCTGACCACATCAAGTCTGTCGGTTCTTTAAGCAAGAAGCTCGACATTCCTGTATGGACCACGGCTGCCGTGCATGGAGGAATCGACAAGAACTATAGTGTGAAGTGTAAGTTGATGAAGCACAATCGTAAGATTATAGAGAAGAACGTTCCTTTCAATGTGGGCGAGTTCCACGTAACGCCGTTCGCCGTTCCGCATGACAGCACGGACAATGTGGGCTACGAGATTAGTTGTCAGGGCGTTGTCTTCACCATTCTTACTGACGTCGGTCATGTTACTGAGGAGATGAAGGCTTTGATAAGACGCACCAATTATCTTGTTGTCGAGGCAAATTACGATTCGCACATGCTTGCCAACGGTCCTTATCCCGCTCATCTTCAGGAACGTATAAGGTGCGGAACAGGTCATCTTAGCAACACGCAATGCGCTCAACTCCTGACGGAAAACTACACGGAGAACTTGCGCCATGTGTGGCTTTGCCATCTTAGCCACGAAAACAACAAGCCCGAAATAGCCCATGCATGCGTTGTTGATACGATGAAAAGCGCTGGCATAGAGGTGGGGGTTAAGGTGGACGTAGAACCGTTGAGACGAAAACTGCCAACGGGTGTGTTTCATCTTGTCTAAAACTTAAGAAGGTGTGTAAAAACAAGCAGTTTTTTACACACCCTCTATTTCGTTATTATTATATTGTTTCTTCAAGCTTTTCCTTCAGATACTTGCCGGTGATGCTCTTTTCGCATCCTGCAATTTCCTCCGGTGTTCCGCAGCAAACGATGTTGCCACCCTTGTCGCCACCATCCGGTCCGAGGTCGATGACATAATCGCCGCATTTTATCACGTCCATGTTGTGTTCAATCACCACGATGGTGTGACCCTTCTCTATCAGCGAGTTGAATGATTCCATCAGCTTGTGGATGTCGTGGAAGTGAAGTCCGGTTGTCGGCTCGTCGAAGATGAAGAGCGTTGGGGCTTGCTTCTCCTGACCGATGAAGTAGGCGAGCTTCACACGTTGGTTTTCGCCTCCTGATAGGGTGGAAGAGCTTTGTCCCAACTTCACGTATCCCAGTCCTACTGCCTCAAGCGGTTTCAGACGTGAGGCAATCAGGTCCTGCCCGTGTTCCGTGAAGAATGCTATGGCTTCCGTTACGGTCATGTTCAGAACGTCGTTGATGTTCTTGCCGTGGAAGCATACGTCCAGAATGTCCTTCTTGAATCGCTTGCCATGACAGCAGTCGCATTCCAGAACGAGGTCTGCCATGAACTGCATTTCCACGGTAATCACTCCGGCTCCCTTACATTCCTCGCATCGTCCTCCTTCCGTGTTGAACGAGAAATACTGCGCCGTGAATCCTTCCTGCTTGGCAAGAGGCTGGTCAGCGAAGAGTTGTCTGATGGCGTCGTAAGCCTTTATGTATGTGGCAGGGTTAGAGCGTGTGCTCTTGCCGATGGGGTTCTGGTCTACGAACTCCACGTGCTTCACCTGCTGCCAGTCGCCTCCCAAGGCAGAATATTCTCCTGGTGGGTCTGCCACCTCGTTAAGGTGTCTCTTCAGAGCCGGATACAGAATACCTTTGATTAGTGACGACTTGCCCGAACCGCTCACTCCCGTAACAACAGTCAGCACGTTCAGCGGAATCTTCACGTCTATTCCTCGAAGGTTGTTCATTCTCGCTCCCTTCATCTCAATGGCAAGGTTCCATTGGCGGCGTGACGAAGGCGTGGCTATGCGTTCCGTTCCGTTTAGGAATCTGACGGTATGGCTTAGGGTTTCCTTGCCCTTCATCTTTTCCACGTCGTCCAGACTTCCTTCGAAGACTATCTCGCCTCCCTCGCTTCCTGCTTCCGGACCAACGTCAATGAGGTGGTCGGCTGCTCGCATTATTTCCTCGTCGTGCTCCACGACAATCACAGTATTATGAAGCTGCTGCAACTCGCGCAATACGTGAATCAGACGGTCCGTGTCTCTGCTGTGCAGACCGATGCTTGGCTCGTCCAGAATGTAGAGCGATCCGACAAGCGAACTTCCGAGTGATGTGGTAAGATTGATGCGCTGGCTCTCGCCGCCACTCAGAGTGTTCGAGGCTCGGTTGAGCGTTAGGTATCCGAGTCCCACGTCCAGCAGAAACTGCAGTCTGCTACGTATTTCTGCCAAGAGACGTTTGGCAATCTTGGCTTCGTTCTCGCTGATCTGCAGATTGTCAAACCACATCTTGAGGTTAGTGACAGGCATTTCCACAAGGTCAACGATGCTCATTCCGCCTATCTTCACCCACGTGGCCTCTTTCTTCAGACGTGTGCCGTGGCAAACCGGGCAAATTGTCTTGCCTCTGTATCTGCTTAGCATCACGCGATACTGAATCTTATACTGGTTCTCCTTCACCATATTGAAGAACGAGTCGATGCAGACGCGGTCTCTTTTCTCCTTTCCCTTTTCGGAAGGCAGACCGTGCCACAGCATGTCCTTCTGCTGGCGGGTGAGATTATAGTAAGGCTCGAAAATGGGAAATTTGTCATTGGCGGCCTGTCGGCAGAACACTTCCTTCCACACTCCCATCTTCTCTCCGTGCCAGCATTGCACGCAGCCGTCATAGACGCTCAGCGAAGTGTTGGGGATGACCAGCTTCTCGTCTATTCCCATTATCTTTCCGAATCCCTCACATTCAGGGCAGGCACCAGCCGGCGAGTTGAATGCGAACATGTTCTCGTTGGGTTGCTCGAAGCTTATTCCGTCTGCTTCGTAGGCTGTGGAGAAGTCGAAGGTGATCTTGGAAGGGAAGAATATCAGGCGGCACGTGCCGTTGCCTTCATAGAAAGCCGTCTCGGTGGAGTCGGCGAGTCGTGAGATGTTTGCCTTCGAACCTCCTGCCGCCATACGGTCTATAAGAATGTATATTTCGTCCGGCTTGGCGTTTTCCACGGCTTCCTTGTCCGTGAGGAAATCGTCAATCCTTACGAAGTCGTTCTTATACCAGATGCGGGAGTAGCCCTGCTGGTTCTCTATGCTCAGTTGCTTTTCGAGGGCTCTTCCCTCCGGCAGCTGCAGCGGGGCGAGGATGGCAAACTTGGTGCCCTCAGAGAAGTTGCTTACACACTCTATGATGTCCTCATTGGTGTGCACTTTCACCTCTTCTCCGCTTATGGGCGAATAAGTGTGGCCTATTCTTGCGAACAGGAGCTTCAGGTACTCGTAGATTTCGGTGCTTGTGCCGACCGTACTTCTCGGGTTGCGTGAGATTACTTTCTGCTCGATGGCGATGGCAGGGGGCAGACCCTTTATGGTGTCGCATTCCGGCTTGCTCATGCGTCCCAAGTACTGTCTGGCGTAAGAAGACAGCGATTCTACATAACGACGCTGGCCTTCGGCATACAAGGTGTCGAAAGCCAGCGAGGATTTACCGGAGCCAGAGACTCCGGTTATTACGATGAATTTATCTCTTGGTATGTTAAGGCTCACATTCTTCAGGTTGTTGACACGTGCGCCTTTTACCTCAATGAATTGTCCCATTTTAATCGTTCATAGACAGAAGGAACTCGTCATTATCGCGAGTCTTGCTCATGCGGTCATGGATGGAGTTCATGGCTTCTATCGGGTTCATGTCTGAAATAAACTTACGAAGAATCCACATACGGTCAAGTGTGGTCTTGTCCTGGAGCAGGTCGTCGCGTCGTGTGCTTGAAGCCACGAGGTTGACAGCCGGGAAGATGCGCTTGTTAGAGAGCGAGCGGTCGAGCTGGAGTTCCATGTTGCCGGTTCCCTTGAATTCCTCGAAGATCACCTCGTCCATCTTCGAGCCTGTGTCGATAAGGGCTGTAGCGATGATGGTGAGCGATCCGCCTCCCTCGATGTTTCGTGCTGCACCGAAGAAGCGCTTGGGCTTCTGAAGGGCATTGGCGTCCACACCACCCGTGAGCACCTTGCCTGATGCCGGCGACACGGTGTTGTAGGCACGTGCAAGACGTGTGATTGAGTCGAGGAAGATTACGACATCGTGTCCGCATTCCACCATTCGCTTCGCCTTCTCCAGTACTATTCCTGCTATCTTGACATGGCGTTCTGCCGGCTCGTCAAACGTGGAGGCGATTACCTCCGCATTTACGGTTCTTGCCATGTCCGTCACCTCCTCAGGGCGCTCGTCAATGAGGAGCATCATGAGGTAAGCCTCAGGGTGGTTGGCAGCGATGGCGTTGGCGATGTCCTTCATGAGGATGGTCTTACCGGTCTTGGGTTGTGCCACGATGAGCGCTCTCTGACCCTTGCCGATCGGCGAGAAGAGGTCAACTATTCGTGTAGAGAGATTTGTCGTGGCTCTGTCGCCGCACAGCGAGAACTTCTCGTCCGGGAAGAGTGGGGTGAGGTGCTCGAAGGCAATGCGGTCGCGCACTTCGTTCGGCTCGCGTCCGTTAATCATCTCAATGCTTGTCAGCGGGAAGTATTTCTCTCCGTCATGCGGCGGACGTACGCGGCATTGCACCACGTCACCGGTCTTCAGACCGTAGTTCTTGATTTGCTGTGTCGATACGTAAACGTCGTCCGGAGAAGAGAGATAGTTATAGTCGCTCGAACGGAGGAAGCCATAACCGTCTGGCATTACTTCCAGCACGCCGTTGGCAGAAATGATGTCTGTGAAGTCGAACTGCGGAACAGCAGGAGCTGTGGTCTGCGTCTGCATCATTACGGGCTGGTCTGATGGCATCGAAGACGTCACGTTGTCAAACATGTCGTACGTCGGTACGGCTCCCTGGTCTTCTATCGGCAGGTCCACTACGGTGATGAAGTCTGTGCCGTCGCCCGGGTCGCCTTCCCAAATTCCGTTTGCGATGGCGTCACGCTGGTCTTCCGCGTTTTCGTTGTGTGCGTTTATCTTTGCCTGAAGCTGCGCAAGGAGCTGCTCATGCTGTTCGTCATTCTCTGCGTTTGCTGCGTGCATGTTGGCTTCAGGGATGAAGTCTGCTGGTGTTTCTGCGGGTGCTGTTGTCTGTTCTTCAGCCTCGTCTGTGTTTGTGCTGTCCATTTCGTTTGCAATTGTTGTGTCTTCTGTTGCTTCAGGCGCGTTTTCTTTCAGCCTTCTCGACTCCTCTATTGCAGAAAGCAGTTCAAGTTCTCTTTTCGACTTTCTTCCTCTATGCTTCGGAATTGCCATCAACTGTTCTTCAAGCGAAAGTTCGTTTGTGTTGTCGGTCGCGTCTGTGTTTTCCTTGAACAATGTGGTCTGGGGGGCGTCCTCTTCGTTAGTCCTGTTTTTCTTTAAGTCAAAGTTTTCGCCTTCCTTTCCGTTGACTGTATATACGCGGTCTGTGTCTTTCTTAACTATTCTTGTTCGACGACGTTTAGGACCAAGAGGATTCTTGCTTCCTTCTATATCTGCCTGCTTGTCAAGAATTGCATATATCAGGTCTTGGGCACCGGTTTCGTCATTGAAATCAATGCCTGCTTCGCGAGCAATGTCTTGCAACTCAGCAATATTTTTAGCTGATAATTCGTCTATGCTATACATGAAGATTAAAAAAATATATAGTGAAAAAATAACGTTTCAGGAACGAAACGCTTATGTGTTTTTATTGTTATTCAATAATTATGCTACAAAGGTAATAATAATTATCCGAAACTAACGGTTTTGGATGTAATAATTCTTACGATTAACTCATGTTAACATAAAACAAAAAAGGCAATCCCGGATGTTTGTTCCAAGATTGCCTTTTATTTTATTTAGCTGTGATCAGGGGTTGTGATTACTCGCCCTTCTCCATCTTAGCCTTCAATTCAGCGAGAGCGTCGATGTCACCGAGTGTGGTGCTTGCTGCTACGTTGTTGATTGCAGGAGCTGACTCCTTCTTGGCTGTGTGCTTGCGAACCGGCTTAACATCGTCCTTGCCAGCCTCGAATGTGCGGCTGTGTGAGAGGATGATGCGCTTTGTCTCCTTAACGAACTCGATTACCTTGAACTCGAGCTCCTCGCCGAGCTGAGCCTGTGTGCCGTCTTCCTTAACAAGGTGCTTCGGTGTTGCGAAGCCCTCGCCACCCTCGTTGAGAGTGATGACAGCGCCCTTGTCCATCATCTCGGTGATCTTACCTGTGTGAACAGAACCCGGAGTGTAGAGCTCCTCGTACTTGTCCCAAGGATTCTCCTCGAGCTGCTTGTGACCGAGGCTGAGACGACGGTTCTCCTTGTCGATTTCGAGGACAACAACGTCGATGCTTGCGCCTACCTGTGTGAACTCTGAAGGATGCTTTACCTTCTTTGTCCAAGAGAGGTCAGAGATGTGGATGAGGCCGTCTACGCCTTCCTCAAGCTCTACGAAGATGCCGAAGTTGGTGAAGTTGCGAACCTTTGCTGTGTGCTTGCTGCCTACAGGGTACTTAACCTCGATAGCCTCCCACGGATCTTCCTTAAGCTGCTTGATGCCGAGAGACATCTTGCGCTCTGCACGGTCGAGTGTGAGGATAACTGCCTCTACCTCGTCGCCTACGTGGAGGAACTCCTGTGCTGAACGGAGGTGCTGGCTCCAGCTCATCTCTGAAACGTGGATCAGACCCTCTACGCCCGGAGCGATCTCTACGAATGCGCCGTAATCAGCGATAACGACTACCTTACCCTTAACGTGGTCGCCTACCTTGAGGTTCTCGTCGAGAGCGTCCCAAGGATGCGGAGTGAGCTGCTTCAGACCGAGAGCGATGCGCTTCTTCTCGTCATCGAAGTCGAGAATTACGACGTTGATCTTCTGGTCGAGTGCTACAACCTCGTGCGGATCGCTTACGCGGCCCCAAGAGAGGTCTGTGATGTGGATGAGTCCGTCAACACCACCGAGGTCAACGAATACGCCGTATGATGTGATGTTCTTAACGGTACCCTCAAGAATCTGACCCTTCTCGAGCTTGCTGATGATCTCCTTCTTCTGAGCCTCGAGCTCAGCCTCGATAAGAGCCTTGTGTGAAACTACTACGTTGCGGAACTCCTGGTTGATCTTCACAACCTTGAACTCCATTGTCTTGCCGACGAATACGTCGTAGTCGCGTATAGGATGAACGTCGATCTGGCTTCCCGGGAGGAATGCCTCAATGCCGAATACGTCAACAATCATGCCACCCTTAGTGCGGCACTTGATGTAACCCTGGATGATCTCCTCGTTCTCAAGGGCTGCGTTAACGCGCTCCCAGCTCTTGCTGAGACGTGCCTTCTTGTGAGAGAGTACGAGCTGACCCTTCTTGTCCTCCTGGTTCTCAACGTAAACTTCTACCTTGTCGCCTACCTTGAGCTCAGGGTTGTAACGGAACTCAGAAGCGGGGATGATACCGTCGCTCTTGTAACCGATGTTAACGATTACTTCCTTCTTGTCTACAGAAATTACGGTACCCTCTACCACCTGGTGCTCTGATACCTTGTTGAGTGTTTCGTCGTAAGCCTGCTCGAGCTCCTGCTTGCTTACGTTTGAGCTACTGCCGTTTTCAAACTCGTCCCAATTGAAGTCTGCCAATGGCTGTACGTTCTTTAAATCTGACATAAAAATGAATTAATAAAAATGAAATTAATAAAGTTAGACTTTATGTGAATTAATAATCGAGTTGCAAAGTTAAACATTTTTCTCTACACCTCTTTTATTTATATGTGACTTTCTCTATGTATTAAACATAACTTAACATACGTTAACTCTTATAGCTTGAACCTATGCTTCTTTGTGGCTTTGTGTGGCGCGTCTGTTCCGGGCGCAGGGAAGCTGAACGCCGAGCTGCTGCCGCCTCTTGCCACGCCTCTATACTGCCTCCATCTGTCTCGGATGCGTGCCACGTAGCCCACGGTTTCCGTGCCTCTCATATATCCGTACTTCACCACGGGGTCGTTATAGTATTGTGGTGTCTGGAGGTTGAGGATGAAGGGCGCAACGTCGTCCCAGCGATGCTTGTCCTTGCCGTATTTCTCCGCCAGTCGCATGGCGTCGCGAATGTGGAAGTAGCCGCCGTTATAGCTTGCGAGGACGAAGAGCTGACGTTCCATGGGGTTGCGTACGTCCTGGAAGTGCTTGCTCAGCTCGGCTATGTAACGTGCTGCGGCATAGATGTTTTCCTCCGGGTCGTACATCTTGTCCTCTGCCAGTCCGAGGTGAGCTGCCGTTGCGGGCATTATCTGCATCAGTCCTCTTGCGCCAGCCCATGAGTAAGCCTTGGGGTCGAAGCACGACTCCTGATAGCATTGTGCTGCCATCAGCCTCCAGTCCCATCTTGCTATGGGAGCGTAGCGTTGGAAGAGATGGTCGTATTGTGATATTTCTCCGCGACTGGAGTTGAGCATCGGGGCGTAGACGTGTCGGTGGACGCTTGCCACGGACAGCTGCGTCCTTTCCTCTCGCTTCACCTCCGCCAGAAGGCTGGGGGAGTACCATCCGTTTATCGTGTCTGCCAGTTCCTTGTTGTCGCTGCTTACCGCCCACGCCGTCGAGTCTGTTCCGTATCCGCACGGCACGGTGCCTTCCTGCTTCTTCTCTATCTGGTAGGCGATGATGTCTCCGTCGCCGTTCTTCAGTCGGCTTAACATTTCCTCCTTCGTCTTGCATACGTCCACTCTCAGCGACACTCCGAGCTTCTCTGCCAGACGTTCGCACAGCCTGTACTGCGTTCCCATTCCGCGTCCGTGATAGTCGTAGTAAGATTCCGGACCGCTCATGGTCAGCATGATCATCTCGCCGTTTCCGATGATGTCCTGAATGGTGTACGTCCCTGCTGCCTGTGGTGTGATGGAGTCGGTTATCAGTTCGCCCCACGGCGTGTATTCGGCTTGCTTCTTCTCCGAGCATGAGAGGATGAGGAGTATGATGAATGTTAATTGTAGGAGTTTCATCTTTTGGCTTATCGTTTTTTTTGAATGTGGCTACAAAATTACTGCAAATCTTGCATATTTCCTATAAATAACTTAATTTTGTGTGAATAACCTAACTTGCATGTCCGATAAATATTTTTTAAGATGCTGAACATTGAACAACTTGTACGCCCCAATCTTCGCGCCCTTCTGCACGTCCCGCCGGTTGACGAGACGCTTTTGCCGAAGGCGGATGCCTTGCGCCTCGACACGAACGCCAATCCTTACGACCTTCCGTTCAATCATGCCGTTGACTGTCAGGCGCTTTCGCTGCGTAGGGCGCTCTCTGCCTTGAAGCGGAAGGACGTCAGCAATATCTTTGCCTGCAACGGCTTTGCGGGCGTGGTGGACTTGTGCTTTCGTTGCTTCTGCGTTCCCGGAGAGGACAATGTGGTGGCGGCAGGTCCCACGCGTGACGTCTATCGTAGGATGGCACAACTTAATGACGTGGAATATCGTGAGGCAGAATTGGGTGAAGGCTTCGCCCTGTCCGTTGACGAGGTGCTTGGCGCTTGCGACAATCATACGAAGCTCGTCTGGCTTTGCTCGCCCAATGACCCTACGGGCAATCTCTTAGATGTCAACGCCGTCGCTTCCTTGCTGGAGGTGTTTGACGGTCTTGTGGTGGTGGACGAGACGTATCTGCGCTTCTCGAAGAGTCCTTCCTGGTGCTCGGTTCTGCAACGCTTCCCTAATCTGATTGTCCTTGAGCAGATGGACGCTGCATGGGGCATTAATGCGCTGAACGTGGGAATGCTTTACGCCTCCTCAGACGTCGTGCGCCTCATGCTTGCCGTGGGCGAGTCTTACGTCTTGTCGCCGGTCATCGAGTCGAAGATGTGCGGCGTGTTCTCTGACGCTTTCGAGATGGACCGCTTGGTTGGCAATGTTGTGGCTGAGCGCACACGCATGGCTCATGCCTTGGAGCAGCTGCCGTTCTGCGAACAGGTGCTTCCGTCCTTCTCCAACTTCCTCCTCGTCCGCTTCCGCAACGCTCCCGCCGTCTTCGATGGTCTCTTCAGCCGTGGCGTCGTGGTCTGCCGTCCCGCCGACGGTCTCTTCCAGAAAGGCTACCTGAGAATAACCATTGGCTCAAAGTCAGCCAACAATGCGCTGCTCTCTGCATTAAGGCAATTCTAAGCTGCTCATTGCGTTGTATGTAGGCGTAATTAATCCCATAAGCAACAAAAAAAGTCGGATAGCTTTCGCCGTCCGACTTTTCTTTATATTGTGAGAATATCTGTTGATTACTCTGCAGTTGCCTCTGTCTCCTCAGCCTTGGGAGCCTCCTCAGCGGGAGCCTCTACCTTAGCGTTCTCAGCAACAACCTTGATGGGGAGCTTCACCTCAACCTCCTTGTGGAAGTGGATGGTAGCCTCAAACTCACCTACAGTCTTGATGTCGTGCATAGTGATGATCTTGCGGTCAATCTCGAAGCCCTTCTTCTGAAGCTCGTCAGCCACAACGTTAGCGTTAACCGAACCGTAAGTAACGCCAGTAGCGCTTACCTTAGACTCGATAACCAGCTCTACGCCGTTAAGAGCCTCAGCCTTCTTCTCAGCCTCAGCCTTGATGGCTGCGAGCTTGTGAGCCTGCTGCTTGAGGTTCTCAGCGAGAACCTTCTTTGCTGATTCAGATGCGATTACACCCTTACCCTGGGGGATGAGGTAGTTACGTCCGTAACCACTCTTTACATTAACGATGTCGTTCTTGTAACCCAGTCCTATGATATCTTCTTTAAGTATGATTTCCATTGCTTATTCCTCCTTAATAATTATTTCATCAAGTCAGTTACGTAAGGAAGCAAAGCAATCTGGCGAGCACGCTTAACAGCCTGTGCCACGCGACGCTGATACTTCAAAGATGTTCCTGTGATACGACGGGGAAGGATCTTGCCCTGCTCGTTCAAGAACTTCTTGAGGAACTCAGGATCCTTGTAGTCGATATACTTGATACCGCTCTTCTTGAAACGGCAATACTTCTTCTTGCGTGTGTCCACTGAAGGTGGAGTCAAATAGCGAATTTCTGATTCTACTGCTGCCATGTTTTAAGCCTCCTCTTTTTTAGCGAATTTGTTACGTCTCTTCTCAGCATACTGTGCAGCATACTTGTCGAGCTTAACTGTCATGTGACGGATGACCTTCTCGTCACGGCGATAGCCGGTCTCGAGTGTCTTTACAATTGTGGGCTCAGCCTGGAACTCCAACAGGCAATAGAATCCTGTAGACTTCTTCTGGATAGCATAAGCCATCTTCTTGAGTCCCCATGTCTCTTCGTTCACAATCTCAGCACCGTTGTCGGTGAGGAGCTTCTTGAACTTAGCGACCGCTTCCTTCATCTGTTCATCAGACAAAACGGGAGTCAAAATGAAAACGGTTTCGTATCGATTCATTGTTTGTGATAAATTAATAAAATACTTTGCAAAATTGCGGGTGCAAAGGTACAACTTTTTTAGCAAACCAAAAACCTAACTCAATAACAATCCCTAACATTTAACTTTTTTTATAGGCAATGGGCGCACTTGGGTTTAAATTCGATTTATACAACTAATCTATTGTAGGCCTTGGACGGCGAAACAACGAATTAAACGAATTAACGAATTATAGCTGTATTACATTCAAGAATTCGTTAATTCGTTAAAATTCGTTGTTTCCGCGTCTGAGCGTAATATTATTTTGTTGTTTATAAAACGAAAAAAAGCAAACCCCTATACATTATATATATAAGGATTTGCTTTTGTTATTTGGTTGTGCTGAAAGTCAGCACGTCGTGTCAGCGAAGATTAAGCCTCGATAGCTGCAACGCCCGGGAGCACCTTGCCCTCGATAGCCTCGAGAAGAGCGCCACCACCAGTTGAGATGTACGAAACCTGATCAGCCAAGCCGAACTTGTTGATGCAAGCTACAGAGTCGCCACCACCGATGAGTGAGAATGCGCCGTTCTTTGTAGCCTCAGCGATGGCCTCAGCGATAGCCTTTGAGCCACCTGCGAAGTTGTCGAACTCGAATACGCCTGCAGGACCGTTCCAGAGGATGGTCTTAGCGCCCTTGATGGCGTTGGCGAAGAGCTCGCGTGTCTCAGGACCAGCGTCCATGCCTTCCCAACCCTCGGGAATGTCGTTAGACGGGCAGATCTGAGTGTTGCAGTCGTTCTTGAAAGCGTCGCCGCAAACCGAGTCAGTACCGAGAACGAGGTTCACGCCGTTCTCCTTGGCCTTCTTGATAACGTCGAGAGCTACGTCCAGCTTGTCGTCCTCGCAGATAGAGAGGCCGATCTTGCCGCCCTGAGCCTTGGCGAATGTGTATGTCATGCCGCCGCAGAGGATGAGGTTGTCCACCTTTGTGAGGAGGTTCTCGATGATGCCGATCTTTGTAGAAACCTTCGAGCCACCCATGATGGCTGTGAACGGGCGCTTGATGTTGCCGAGAACTGCGTCAACGGCGTTTACCTCCTTCTCCATGAGGTAGCCCAGCATCTTGTGGTCCTTGTCGAAGTACTCGTCGATAACGGCTGTAGAGGCGTGCTTGCGGTGAGCTGTTCCGAATGCGTCCATTACGTAGCAGTCAGCGTAAGAAGCGAGCTTCTTGGCAAACTCCTGCTGGCGGCCCTTCATTTCCTTCTTTGCAGCGTCATACTCGGGTGTGCCCTTCTCTACGCCTACCGGCTTGCCTTCCTCCTCAGGATAGAAGCGGAGGTTCTCCAGAAGAAGTGCCTCGCCCGGCTTGAGGGCAGCAGCCTCCTCAGAAGCGTTGCCGCAATCCTTGGCGAACTTCACCTCCACGCCGAGGGCCTTTGATACGTTGGGGACGATCTGGCTCAGAGAGAGCTTCTCGTTCACCTTGCCCTTGGGCTTGCCCATGTGGCTCATCATGATGAGGGCGCCACCGTCAGCGAGCACCTTCTTGAGTGTGGGGAGGGCACCGCGGATACGGGTGTCGTCAGTAACGTTTCCGTTCTCGTCCAATGGTACGTTGAAGTCTACACGTACGATTGCCTTTTTGCCGGCAAAGTTGAAATCTTCGATTTTCATTTTTTCAAATATTTATATAATGTTGAAATAAGATTCTTTCTTATTCTTCGTGTCTGTAACGAATTCTCTGTTTCGACCGCAAATTTACTAAAAATAAATCTTATTTCAACATTTTTCTGCTATTTTGTTTCGTAAATAGTGGTGTCTTCTATGCCTGCTTCGGCGAGTGCCTCTTTTCGCTCCACGCAGGTGCCGCACTTTCCGCAATGCTTCTCGCCGCCCTTGTAGCAGCTCCACGTCTCGGCGTAGTCGATGCCGAGGCGCTTTCCGATGCGTGCGATGTCTGCCTTGGTGATGGAGGTGTAGGGTGCCACAATCCTGACGCCGACGTATGTGCCCGCCTTAGCCGCCGCGTCGATGGCTGTGATGAAGTCCTGACGGCAGTCGGGATAGATGGCGTGGTCGCCTCCGTGGTTGGCGATGAACACCTCGGTCAGTCCGTTGCTCTCGGCGATGCCCACGGCGATGGCGAGCATTATGCCGTTACGGAAGGGCACTACGGTTGACTTCATGTTCTCGTCCTCGTAGTGTCCCTCGGGAATGGTGTCGGCTCCGGTGAGGAGGCTCGACTTGAAGTACTGGTGCATGAAGTCCAGTGGGATGGTGATGTGCTTGATGCCCAGCCGTTCGCAATGCATCTTGGCAAAGGGTATCTCGCGTGCGTTGTGGTTGCTGCCATAGTCGAAGGAAATGCCCACGGCTATCTCGTCCTTGTGCTCGTAGAGCAGGGTGATGCTGTCCATTCCCCCGCTCACAATTATAGCTGCATTCTTCATATTCTTCTCTGAATTTGTTTTTTTTGTTCTCCTTACAGCGAGACGCTCTCGATTCTCAGGCTTAGCTTTCCTGCCGGTACCGTCACCTCCACCGTGTCGCCAGCCTTCTTGTTTAGCATGGCATGGGCGATGGGCGACTTGATGGAGAGCTTGCCCTCGGCGAGGTTGGCCTCGTGCGGGCTGACGATGGTATACTGCATGCGGCGGTTGTTGGCCGTGTTCGTTATCTCCACCTTGCTGAGCAGCCCCACGCTGTCCGTGTTGAGCCGGCTCTTGTCGATGACGCGTGCGTTCTCCAGCACCTTGTGCATGAAGCGTATGCGACCCATGATGCGTCCCTGCTCGCGCTTGGCGGCATGATACTCGAAGTTCTCGCTCAGGTCGCCCTTGTCGCGTGCCTCCGCAATGGCGTCGCGCACCTGCGGCAGTTCCTCTAATTCCAACTGGCGAAGCTCGGCCACTATCTTGTCGTAGCCCTCCTGTGACATGTATTCCATAAAAGTATGCTGTTATGTTTTTTTAGTCGGCGAAGGTACAAAAAAATTTTGAGTTTTGAATTAGGAATTTTGAATTATTCTCGGCTTCGCCTTCAAAATGCGCAAAGCGTACAATTCAAAAACTCAAAACTCAAAACTCAAAATTCCTAATTCTGCGAAGCAGACATTCTCTTCTCCACGTACGTCTTTATTTCGGCGTACTTGTTGTGGGCGTAGATTGCCACTCCGAAGATGCTTCCTGCGTAAATCAGGCACTCGGCGAACAGTCCCAGCACGCTTTCGTGAATCTCGCCCAGCGGCGATACGATGAAGCCAGCCACCGTAAGGGCCATTCCGAGCGCCAGCATTCCGAGCGCCGAGCCCACCTGAAGGTTCTCTCTTGTTTCCTTTTTCATGGTAATGTGTTTTTCATGGTTGTCAGATCAGTTTAAGGCTCAGGTGTCTCTTGTCCGCCAGTCTTCTTCTCCACTCCCCACTTGTGCTGGCTTTTCTCTCTTATGCGTGCCTGACGCTGGAAGTTGTCGCGTGACGACTCGCCTACGCCGAGGCAGCGGAAGTGCAGTCCGAGGATGTTATCCGCAGCGACGAATTCCTCAAAGGTCTTCGCTCCCTTCGAGCGGATGGAGACATGGAAGATGCCGAGGTTGTCCAGCCTCACCTTCTTGCTGTCTATCAGCAGCTCGCGTATGCACTTGACGATGTCCGTGAGGATGGCGAGGATCTGGCCGCGTGAGAACGAGGTGTTGTGTGATGCCATGTGGGCTGCCAGCTTCGGGAGGTCATACATCTCGTTGTAGGTGACGCGTCCGTAATACTTGCCCTTGGTGCCGTTGTTGATGTTGCTCTTGTAGATTTTGTATTCTATTGCCATAGTGTTGTGTGTGTTTTTTTATGGTTAACGGTTTGTTTGGTTTATACGTTGTCTTGTGTGGTGGGGTTGTGCGCCTTGTCCTTGTCGTACAGCTTCACTCGCTTGAACTTCACGTCGCCAGCGTAGCTGTAGCCGTTCTTCAGGTGCATCGCTCCCGTTGGGATAATCTTGATGTAGGTTCGCAGGACGTTCTCGGTGGCGGTGAAGTCCTTTGCGGTCTTGGCTCCCTTGGTGCGGATGCCGGGCTTGAAGATGGCGAAGTCGGGGAGCTTCACGGCGTTGCCGTCGAGGCAGATCTCTCGGATGCATCCCACCATGTCGTCCAGCAGACCGATGATCTGGCCCTTCGAGTAGGAGCAGTTGTGTCGGCACATGTGTTCGGCGATGCCTTCGAGGTCGACGATGTCGGTGTGGATGGCGCGGGCGTAGAACTTGCCCTTGGTGTAGTTGTTCGCCTTGCTTTGGTAAATTGCGTACTGAATCATGTGTTTCTGTGTGTGTTTATTGGTTAGACATTCTGGTTATGCCGCAAAGTTACGGCTTTTGCCCGTCAGATGCAATAGTTGTCCTCCGTGACGTGCAAAGTTGTCCCCTGGCGCTTGCAAAGTTGCGCTTTGCAAGCGCAATTCAAAACTCCTAACTCAGATTGTCATTTGGTCATTTGGTCATTTTGTCAAAATGAAGAAAGAAAAGCTTGTCAGACTCCTATAGTATAATATATAAATATATATTATTCTATAGAGCCAAATGACCGACTTTCGGAAATGAAAATGACAAGATGACAATTTGACAAGATGACAAGATTTTTAGTATCTTTGCCCATAAAAAACTACGCAACATGCCTCTTACTCCCGAACAACTGGCGAAGATAGCTCAGAAGGACGCTGCTCTGCCTGCCGCCCTGAAGCGTAACGCCACCACAAACTACTACGAGGGTTATTTCTTCATCACTCTCAACACCCGCAATTACGCTCCCATCCTCAGCTTCATAACGGGACGTCCTGACGCTCCCGACGACGCTCCTGACGCTCCCGCCTGCGAATACACGGAGCTGGGCCGTAAGGTGATGGCGGTCTGGCAGTCCGTCCCCCGTTTTCATCCGCAGGTGGAGATAATAGCCGCCGAGGCCATGCCCGACCACTTCCATGGATTGCTGCGACTGCTGTCCGGCAACAGGAAGCATCTGGGGCATCTCGTCGGCAGCTTTATGGGAGGCTGCACCCACGGATATTGGGACATCCTGGGCATAGACTGGCGAAAGGACCGTGCGGAGCGCCTTGCCAAAGGCGCGCACGCGCTTCCTCCTGACCGAGACCGGGACCACACGCGCTCCTTTCGTGGCCCTTCGCTCTTTGTCCGTGGCTATAACGACATGGAGGCTGTCACGCCGGAGCAGGTGCAGACGAAGCTGCGCTACATCCGTGAGCAGGCGCGCCGCGCCCTTATCAAGGGAACGCTGCGTGACCGCTTCCTCGTCCATCGCTCGTGCACGGCACGCGGCTGGACGCTGGACACCATCCGCCGGGGCCTCCGCGCCGACCGCTTCTATGCCCATAACCCCGACCGCCTCGAACATATCCTCCGTTCTCTCCTGCCGCGTATCCCCATGCTGCCGGCTATTGTCTCAGCCTCTTCCTCGGCCTCTTCCTCAGCCTCTTCCTCGGCTTCTCCCTCAGCCTCTCCCTCGGCCTCTTCCTCAGCCTCTTCCTCGGCTTCTTCTCCCAAGCCTCTCCTCTCTTATGTCGGCTGCAGCGCCCTGCTGTCTGCGGAGCGCAAGCTGCCTCTTGTCTGCCATCGTTCTGACGCTCCTTTCTTTGAGCGCCAGCGTGACGCTGTGCTGCGTGCCGCGCGTGAAGGTGCTGTCATCGTGTCGGCATTTGTGAGTCCTAAGGAGCGTGAGATAGGGCGCCTGTTGCTTATGGAGCAGCTGCCCGTTATTGAGGTGTGTGACAATGGCTTCGGCGACCGCTACAAGCCCAGTGGCAAGAGCTTCTATGCCTGTGCCGAGAACCGACTCGTGCAGATTTCGCCCTGGAACTACGAATACTGCCGCGACCTTGCCGTCAACCGCGAGGTGTGCCTCGTGATGAACGAGCTGGCGAGGGTGATTGCCGGAGTGGGGGATGGGTGGTGGAAATAGGGGGAGGTGGATGTTTTTCTGTGGATAATGTTGGGCGGATTGAGGTAAAAAGCGTAACTTTGTGGCTACGCTTGTGTTGTAACTATATAATACAGGAAGCAAATCTTAAAATATTATCAGACAATGGCAAAATTCGCTACATATTATTTTCAATATATCCATGGGTTCGGCCCGCATGAATGGGAGGACAGGCAGAGGCATCTAGCGGCGCTCTTCGACGGAGACCGCAACGTTGTCTTCGGGGAGGGCACGCCTACGGAGGAGCAGATGGCTGAGGGAATGCCGTACAAGAGGGTGTTCGAGCATCGTGTCTACCACCTGAGGAACTATCCTGACATCATTGTCATGCAGATTGCCAACTCCATAGACGTGCCTATGGAGAAGAACTTCGAGCATAAGGTGGTGAAGAACGAACCTTCGCTCTTCGTCATCATTGACAATCGTGAGGGTGTGCGCACCGTTGCCATACAGAACCGGCGCGAGGCGTTCAGCGCCCCGAAGCGCGTGGCCGACATTCTGGCTGAGAAAATCAATAAGGTGCTTTATTACCAACATTGCTATTCATTGAAGATTCTGCCCGAATATTATCCCGAGGATCTTTTCAAGGCGTGGGAGGAGCAGCAGAGGAATGCGAATGCGCTGCGCTTTCCTTCGTCCTACGAAATGGCTGATGACGAGATAATGCATAAGGTGGAAGAATTGAAGACGGAGGGTAAGGAGTTTTTTGACGACCGCTTGATACCTTCTATTCTGGCTATGGCTACGGAAGCCAAGAAGGCGAAATACAAGGGCAAGTATACCGTTATGCCTGAGGACAAGAAGACTGCCCTGTATGTGGACAAGACAACGGTGTATATGAGGAACCTCCTGACGCTGGCACGTGCAACTGGCGAACCTGTGGAAATCGTGACCAAGGGGGGAACGACGTTCCGCTGCTTTGTGGAATCGGACGGGGACAACACGGACAAGATTGTGCACAGTCAGTTTGACGACTGCTTGCTTGAGATGCTCTTCAAGGGCAAGCGCCCTGACGGGGAAAGGGTTGAGCGGGAAGACATTGACAAGGCGGAAACCAAGATAATGGAAATGCTCAATGGCATGAAGCATGTCTCGGAAGACGTTGAAGCGGAGGAGAATGCAGCATGATCGTTCACTTGGACAAGGAGCAGACCCGCCAGATGAGGCGTAAGCTGCTGGCTGACAATAGCGACATTGTCTTTATTCTCTTCCATGACATTCTCAAGGAGTTGCACAAAAAGGGCGAGACGCAGCTGTCGGCTGTGGAGGTGTTTCTCTCGGCAAGGCAGTTTGCCTGCACTCTGCTGTCGATGAATGAAGCGACGGAGGGTCTTGAGGACGAGATTGACGACCTTGAGGAGGAGGCTGACGGCGAGAACGACGCAATGATAATAAGCATCGTGGCGTGTGCCGTTATCAAGGCTTTTGCCAAGGCTCATGCTATGTCTGTGTATGACGATGTGGTGATGGCCATTCTGGTGCATTGGAACGACCATCCGCTATTTATGCCGATGCTGGCTGGTGCTGCACGCAAGGAGGAAGGACGCTTTGCAGAGAACAAGCGCAATGACCTGTTGGGGTATGAGCTGGAACAGGCTGCGGGCGAGGGCGAAGAAGCAGTAAGCGAAGCTGTACGTAGCTTTGTAGACATAGCCCAAAATATCGGCCCTGACGCTACGATGCAACTGCTTTTGGTGCTGAGCAGATTCAATGACAACAACGGGCATAGATACCAGAAAGAGGTGGACGAGTTGTACGAAATTCATAAACGCACGAGATCTGTTATTGACATGGAGGTAAAGGGCAGCGGTTTGTCCAGCCTGAACTTCAATAATCATGTAAGGCAGGTGGTGGCTCATGCTGACGTTGTGGAAAAATATAAATAGACAAAATCCCAAGAATTATGACATCAGAAGAAATATCAGAACTTTTGAAGGCCGCTGTGCAAGCAAGACCGCAAGTGACGCAGACACTCAACTTCAATGCGTCTGTAGGGCAGCAGATAGCACACGTGGACAAGATTGAAGCCCACTTTGACAAGGATATGGGAATGCAGGTTGCGAATGCCGGAGAGATAGAGAATGGCGCACAAGCCATACTGCCAATGCAAGAGTGCGGCAACGAGCACGAATTGACTTTCCTTATTCATCCTTCGCTCAATGACGAGGAGGGTTACAAGACAGAAGCCGAGATTGTGAGGCTGGTGAAACGAAACGGCATTCAGGAAATATGCAGTTACCTGAATTTGCTTGCCGGCAAGGACAGGGTGCTGTTGCCACAAAGTCAGAAGGTGGCTTACGAAGAGCTTGTACGTTTGGGGATGCCCAAAGAGAAGGGTGGCTACGAATATAAGACTTTTTGCAAATACTATAGAAAGGAAAACTGATAGAATCGTTTTAATTGTTAAGGGCGGTAGACGTTTGACAATGTTGTCAAGTGTCTGCCGTTTTTTTTGTTCAATATATTTTCAGAAAAGATATTCAGAGACAAACAGAGAATATCGGAGAAGTTTAGAGAAAGTCGGAGGACGCTGTTTCTAAACCAATTGCATGCTCTTTTTTTGCCCTTATCTTTGCACTCGTAATCCGGACGGCAAGCCGATGGCACGCCTGAGGGGTGCGAGTGTTTTTTATTTAAATTAATCATAAAGATTATGAGAAACGAAATCAAGATTTTCGAGAGTCCGGAGTTCGGAAGGATAAGGACGGTGAGTGATGAGAGGGGGGAGCCTTGGTTCTGTCTGGCGGATGTGTGTAAGGTGCTCGGGCTGAAGCAGAACGGTGTTGTGATGCGACTTGAAAAGGGGGTCATTTCAACTGAACCCCTTTCGACAAGAGGCGGAACGCAGATGGCTAATTTCGTTAGCGAGGACGGGCTGTATGATGTTATCCTCGACAGTCGCAAGCCTTCGGCAAGGGCTTTCCGCAAATGGGTGACTTCTGAGGTGCTGCCGCAGATCAGACGGACGGGGGGATATGTTCCCTTGGAGGAGCAGGACGATGAGAAGACGATTCTGGCTAAGGCGGTGAGGATTCTGAACCGTACGCTGGAGCAGAAGGATGTGTTGCTCCGTCGGAAGGAGGAGCTGCTGGAGGAGCAGCGGCCTAAGGTGGAGTTTGCGGACGCGCTGACGGCGGGCGACGGCTGCATCCTGATTAGCGAGCTGGCGAAGCTGCTGACGCGCAACGGCTTTGTTACGGGACGCACGCGGCTGTACAGATGGATGAGGGAGCACGGATATATCTTCAAGCGGTCGACGGAACCGATTCAGATGTGGGTGGAGAGGGGTATTTTTGCCCAGTCGGTGACGGTGATAAAGACCAACCACGGCTCGGAGGAGAGGGTGACGACGAAGGTTACTGGCAAGGGTCAGGAGTATTTTCTGAGATTGCTTTGCAACCAATAGATAACTGACAAATAATAAATAATAACTACCAAATAATAACTACGGAAAATGGAGACAAAGATCATGAGAGTGGTGCAGCAGGGCGAGGCTTTCGCTGTACAGAGCCAGAAGGCGGAGGGCGGTCAGGTGATGAAGTGCAACATCATGCTTCAGGATCTTGGCGGCAAGTATGAGAACCAGTATGTGGCGGCTATGCTTGGCAATGTGGCGCTATGCCGTTTTGATGCGGGCACCTTGGTGGCGGTGACGCTGAGGTTTACGACACGAGAGCACAACGGGGCACACTATCAGGACATCTTAGTGACTGACATAACGAAGTTTTGAATTAGGAGTTTTATTATGAGCGTACACATTATATATTATAAGGACGGGGCTAAGCTTATGCGCCCTGTGAAGGACGAGATGGAGTATAGGCTTCTGCGCGACTCGGAGCGTAACCGTGGGGCGGAGAAGCGCATGATGGTGCAGATGAACTATTCGTGTCTGCCTAATGCCGACGGAGGGCTGAAGGGGGCGGAGCGTGTGAGCCGGTCGGTGGGGATGGACATCGACTTCGACCCCTCTTCGCCTGACTATGAGGAGAGGATGCGGAGCGTGCCGGAGCTGGTGATGGGCAGGAAGGAGGAGCTGGGACTGCTGATGCTGGAGCGGTCGGCCAACAAGGGTTATCACGTGGTGTTTCGTCGCCGAGAGGGGATGACGCAGGAGGAGAACCTAAGATGGGCTTCGGAGCTGCTGGGCGTGGAGTATGACAAGGGGGCGAAGGACATCACGCGTGTGTTCTTTACGCCGCCGACGGACAGGCTGCTGTTTGTGGACAAGGAGCTTTTCGACAATCGGGAGGCCGAGGGGAAGAAAGGGATTACGGCTTCGGCTGATTCGGCTGAGGCTGCGCCGACGGGGGCTGCTGAGAATAAGGAGCCGACGGAGGCTTCGGACTGTTATCTGGGCATTCCTTATGCTGAGATTGTGCGCAAGTGGTGGGCGATGTATAATGACTCGCAGGAGCCTGTGAGGAGCAACCGCAATACGCTTACGTTTGAGCTGGCGGTGAACTTGCGCCATATCTGCGGCTTCGACCGTGGGTTGCTCGATAGTGTTATTCCCTGCTATGACGGCTTCGCAGAGGCGGAGAAGCTGGCCTGTATTGACAATGCGCTGAGCGAGAAGCGCACGCAGATGCCGAAGCGGCTGAAGGACGTGCTCATTGCCATCCGTCAGGAGCGCATGACGGACGGCGGTGCGGAACAGGGCGAGGCGGACGGCATAGACGAGGCGCTGGCTAAGGACGACCTCTTCTATTACGAGGCGCTGCCACGAATGCCGCAGGGCGTGAAGGACTCCATCGACGCCGTGGGTCCGGCTCTGGCGCTGCCCGTGCTGACCGCCATCTGCCCCGTGATAGGTATGCTGGCGACGGGGGTGAAGGTGGACGTGCATGGCAAGATGAACTCGCTGAACCTTATATCCTACATCGCTGGCGACTTTGCCTCTGGCAAGGGCGGCATCGACCCTGTGGTGGAGGCTTGGACGGCTGAGGTGAAGGCGATGGACAGGATGTATCAGCAGCAGGAGGACGAGTGGCGTGCGAGGAAGCGTGCTGCGAAGAACAAGAAGGAGCAGCCTGAGGAGCCTAAGCTGCCTGTGCGCTGCCTGACGCTCAACAATACCGTTGCCAACCTTGCCGAACGTCTTTCCAACACAGGCGGCCAGCATGCTTTCTCGTTCACGCCTGAGGCAGACACGGTGGCGCAGAAATGGCGTTCTGCCATGAGCGACTTCTCCGTGATGCTCCGTCAGGCTTACGACGGCACGTGCTATGAGCGTGAGGCGAGGAGTGCGGACGCCGTGAACGTGCATATAGATAGGCTGTTGTGGAACGTGGTGATGTGCGGCACGCCTGACGCTCTCTATCGTGTGGTGACCAACTATACGGACGGCTTTCAGAGCCGAATTGCCTTGGCCCGTACGCCCGACAACACGTTTCAGCCGCTGACGGAGAACCTGCATGTGCTGACCGACAAGCAGCGTGAGCGCATCCGTCAGATAGCCCATCTGCTGCCTTTGATGGCGGGCGAGGTGGTGCTGCCGAAGCTGGAGGCGAGAGGCAGGCAATGGCTGGAGCGTGTGCGTCTGGAGACGATGAAGGATGACGACAAGGTGAAGGCTCGCCAGCGATTCCGCATCTGCCCTACGACTATGAGGATGATGACGTGCCTGATGCTATGCCGTGTGGCTGGACAGCTGATTGACCGTCATGGTGTGGCTGGTGCCGAGACGCGGCTGAAGCAGCAGCCGGGGCTGTGGAAGGAGATGATCGTGAAGCAGCAGCAGCCGTCTTTCCTCGCCGCCTTTGACGTTCTGGCTGACTATCAGATTGAGAATGCCCTCCATTTCTTCCGTGAGCGCATGGAGGCTGCGTTCTCGTCGAAGGACTACTGCGGACAGGCTGCTTCGGAGCGTGTGAAGCGTGGCAAGAACGACTCTATCTTCGAGCGTCTGGACACGACGTTCAGCTTTGAGCAGGCCTTGCAGCACAGCATAGCCGTGAAGGGATGCAATACGTCGCGCAACGCCGTGCATCAGATGCTGAAGAACTGGCGCAAGCAGGGGCTGGTGACCGAATGCCAGAACCATAGGTATCGGAAGAATTAGGAATTGTCATCTTGTCATCTTGTCATTTTGTCAAAATAAAAAAAACTAAGAATCACATTATGGTAATAGAAATCAAGCGTTATCGTTATTCGCCTTATGGCGTGGACGGTATGGTAATAATCAACGGGCGCACGATATGCGCCTCCGTGGAGCATCCCCATAACTATCTGCCAGCCGGATGTTATCCCGTGACGCTGAGTACGGACAAGGCGTTGAGACGCAGGATGCCCACGCTGCCGCAGGGCGCCACGATAAGGGCTGGCAACGGTGCCATGACGCTGCGTGACGGCAGCATCATTGTGGGTAGGCAGCACATACCGGGCGTGGTGGTAAGGTCGGGCGAGGAGTTCGGACGGCTGTTTGAGCGCATCGAGAAGAACGTGAAGAGGAAGAAGGGGGTGATGGTTAGAATCAAATAGAAAGCTGAACTGGCGCAAGTTCGATAAAAAAATGATAATTGTGATATGTTTTGTTTTCCTTTTATTTTGTATTGTCTTCGAATTGCATTAACTTTGCAGATTATGGTACAGGTAAAAGTGAAAGACGCTGCCCTTCGTGAGGCGGCGATGCAAGATATGGATGCCTTCCTCGCGGTGTTTGTGAACGCCACGAAGGAGGCCATCGGTGGTGAGCTGAATGCTGAGAACATGCAGCAGCTGAGTGTGTCGCAGATAACGCTGCTTGCCTACGACATCCTGCACGAGGAGGTTATGGACGGCGGCTTCGTGCAGCTTATCTATAACGGCTATGGCGGCTTTATCTTTGACAATCCCTTCGCCAAGGTGCTGCGCGACTGGGGATTGCGCGACCTTGCCAAGATGCTCTTTGCCGTGCGCAAGCTATATAAGGAGCATGGCGCAAAGATCTGCAGGGAGTGCGACGACGAGGAGTTTATGGCGATGTTCGAGCAATACTCTGACTTCGACGACTATGACGACGAGTTTGTGGAGAACGAGGAGGCTTGGACGGCTGCCGTGGCTCAGTACGTGGACAACAACATTGACGATTTTGTCATTATTGAAGAGTAAACAAGAGAGATGAACAAGGAACAGGAACTGAAAAGAAAGAAAAGTCCTGTAAGCATAAAGAACAAGAAGGCCTCCTTCGAATACTTCTTCGTGGAGACCTATACTGCAGGAATAGTGCTCACGGGTACTGAGATTAAATCCATAAGGCTTGGAAAGGCAAGCCTTGTGGATACTTTCTGTTATATAAACAACCATGAGGTGTGGGTGAAGGGCATGAACATTTCGCCTTACTTCTACGGCTCGTTCAGCAACCATGAGGCACGCCGTGACCGCAAGCTGCTGCTGACGAAGCGCGAGATATACAAGCTGGAGAATGCCACCAAGCAGCCCGGATATACCATCGTGCCGACGCTGGTCTTCATAGACGAACACGGAAGGGCAAAGGTGGACATCGCTCTGTGCAGGGGCAAGAAGGAATATGACAAGCGCCAGACGCTCAAGGAAAAGGAAGACCGCAGAGAGATGGATAGGGCGATGAAGCACTATTAAGAGTTATTGACTTAAGGAAAACGAATGAAGAAGACTTTACGAGAGGTCATCAAGGACAGGATAATCATTTTGGACGGTGCGATGGGCACCATGATACAGCAGTACGGACTGGAGGAGGACGACTTCAGGGGCTACCGCTATCGCAACGCGGATGGAATGATGAAGGGCAACAACGACATGCTGAACCTTACCCGACCGGACGTGATAGAGGACATCCATACGAAATATCTGATGGCGGGCGCCGACATCATCACCACCAACACGTTCAGCTCGCAACGTGTGAGCCAGGCTGACTACGGGCTGGAGACATCGGCCCGCGAGATGGCGCTGGAAGGAGCACGCATCGCACGCAAGGCGGCTGACCGATACTCTACGGAGGAGAAGCCGCGCTTCGTGGCTGGATCGGTGGGACCGACGAACAAGACATGCTCGATGAGCCCGGACGTGAGCAACCCTGCCGCACGTGAGCTGGACTACGCCACTCTCTACGAAGACTATCTGGAGCAGATTGAGGCTCTGGAAGAGGGTGGGGCGGACGCTGTGCTTATTGAGACCGTGTTTGACACGCTGAACGCGAAGGCTGCGATAGACGCCACGATGGAGGTGGAGCGCCGCACGGGACGCGACCTGCCGATAATGCTCAGCATCACGGTGAGCGACCTTGCCGGACGCACGTTGAGCGGACAGACGCTTGACGCCGTGCTTGCCAGCGTGAGCAGTTATCCGATTTTCTCTATAGGTCTGAACTGCTCGTTCGGTGCAGACCAGATGAAGCCGTTCATAAAGGAGCTGGCACATCATGCACCTTATTATATAAGTGCCTATCCCAACGCCGGACTGCCCAACAGCTTGGGCGGATATGACGAAACGCCCGAGACGATGGCTCCGCAGATAGGGGAATACATCAATGAGGGGCTGGTGAACATCATAGGCGGATGTTGCGGCACGACGGAGAAGTTCATAGCCAAGTACGCCGAGATAGCCGAAGGCAAGACGCCGCACCAGCCTCAGGAGAAGCCACGGACGATGTGGCTGAGCGGACTGGAGCTGCTGGACGTCACGCCCGACGTGCGCTTCGTGAACGTGGGCGAGCGATGTAATGTGGCAGGCTCGCGCAAGTTCCTGCGTCTCATCAAGGAGAAGAATTATGAGGAGGCTGTGACCATTGCCCGAAAGCAGGTGGCGGACGGAGCGCTGGTCATAGACGTCAACATGGACGACGGACTGCTGGACGCCCGTGAGGAGATGCGCACCTTCCTCAATATCATAGCCTCGGAGCCGGACATCGCCAAGGTGCCGGTGATGATAGACTCGTCGAAGTGGGACGTGATAACAGCCGGACTGCAATGTGTGCAGGGAAAGTGTATCGTCAACTCCATTTCGCTGAAGGAAGGCGAGGACGTGTTTCTCGCGCATGCCCGCGACGTGATGAGATACGGTGCGGCTGTGGTGGTGATGTGCTTCGACGAGAAGGGACAGGCCACGACGTACGAGCGACGCATCGAGATAGCCGGACGCGCCTACAAGCTCCTGACGGAGAAGGTGGGCATGAATCCGCTGGACATCATCTTCGACCCTAACGTGCTCGCCATCGCCACCGGCATGGAAGAGCATGACAATTATGCCGTGGACTTCATAAGAGCCACGGAATGGATAAAGCAGAATCTGCCAGGAGCGCACATAAGCGGAGGCGTAAGCAACCTCTCGTTCTCGTTCCGCGGCAACAACTATATACGTGAGGCGATGCACGCCGTGTTTCTCTATCATGCCATCCAGAAGGGAATGGACTTCGGCATTGTCAATCCTGCCACGAAGGTGGCTTACGGTGACATCCCTGCCGACCAGTTGGAGATACTGGAGGACGTGGTGCTCAACCGCAGGGCGGACGCATCAGAACGCCTCATAGAGCTGGCTGACCAGATAAAGCAGCAGCAGGAAGCGCTGAAGAACGGCGCAGCGGCTGGAGGCGCAGCAGCGGTAAGCAAGGCACAGCCCGAATGGCGCAAGGAGGACGTGGCAAAGCGCCTGTCCATAGCGCTGGTGAAGGGTGTGGCGGAATATATGGAGGAAGACATTCAGGAAGCCCTGACCGCCTTCCCGAAGGCCGTGGACATCATAGAAGGCCCGCTCATGGACGGCATGAACACGGTGGGCGAGCTGTTCGGTTGCGGCAAGATGTTCCTCCCGCAGGTGGTGAAGACCGCCCGAACGATGAAGAAGGCGGTGGCAATACTGCAGCCCTACATCGAAGCCGACAAGAAGGAGGGAACGACCACAGCCGGCAAGGTGCTGATGGCAACCGTCAAGGGCGACGTACATGACATCGGCAAGAACATTGTGTCGGTGGTGATGGCGTGCAACAACTACGACGTCGTGGACCTTGGCGTGATGGTTCCTGCCGAGCAGATTGTGAAGAAAGCCGTGACGGAGAAGGCAGACATGATAGGTCTGAGCGGACTGATCACGCCGAGCCTGGAAGAGATGGTGAACGTGGCGACGGAGATGGAACGTGCCGGACTGAGTCTGCCGATAATGGTGGGCGGAGCAACAACGTCCGAGATGCACGTGGCGCTGAAGATTGCCCCCATTTATAGTGGCATCGTGGTCTGGGTGAAGGATGCGGCGCAGAACCCCATCATAGCGCAGCGCCTCATGAACCCCGAGGAGAAGGCACGCTTCGCCAAGGAGCTGGACGAGAAGTACGCAAGGCTGCGTGACGAATATGCAGCCCATCAGAAGAAGCTGTCGTCCTTAGAGACGGCAAGAAGCAACAGGCTGGACCTGTTCGGATAAGGACAGGCATACGGGCTTTAGATTCTGTAACTTCAATATAGAAGACATAAAACATTTTTTATATATATAAAGACATCTATGGTATTCAAGAAGAAGAGAGTGTGGCATTGTCTCCCAGGACAGGAGCCGACTGAACTTGACAAGAAAGTGATGTATTGGGAAAACAAGGGAAAGACAGTTCCCTCACGTTCGCTCATCAAAACCCCGGAACAGATAGAGGGCATCCGCAGAAGTGGTGTCATCAATACGGGAGTGCTTGACGAAGTGGCAAAGAACATACGTGCCGGAATGAGCACGCTTGAGATAGACCAGATATGCTACGACTACTGCACGTCGCACGGAGCCATCCCCGCATGCCTTAACTACGAGGGATTTCCGAAGAGCGTCTGCACGAGCATCAACGAGGTGGTCTGCCACGGCATCCCCAAGGAGGAGGACATCCTTCAGGAGGGCGACATCATCAACGTGGACTTCACCACCATCCTTGACGGATATTACGCCGACGCTTCGCGCATGTTCATCATCGGCAAGACCACTCCCGAGAAGGAGCAGCTGGTGCGCGTGGCAAAGGAATGCCTGGAGATAGGCATGGAGGCAGCCAAGCCCTACAGCTTCGTGGGCGACATAGGACACGCCATCCAGAAGCATGCCGACAAATACCATTACGGCATCGTGCGCGACCTCTGCGGACACGGCGTAGGACTGGAGTTTCACGAGGAGCCTGAGGTGACGCATTACGGACACCGTGGCACGGGCATGCTGCTCGTACCTGGCATGGTGTTCACCATAGAGCCGATGGTGAATATGGGCACATGGAAGGTGTTTATCGACGCTGACGACGAGTATGGCTGGGAGGTAATCACGGGCGACGAGAAGCCGAGCGCCCAGTGGGAACACACCCTGCTGATGACCGAACACGGCGTGGAAGTCTTAACATATTAGTATTTATTATTTATTAATTATTA
>ERZ1034980.440-NODE-440-length-31404-cov-99.653673_pt1 | contig 31404 bp, 24 predicted proteins | sample MGYA00520622_ERZ1034980 | MGnify/ENA primary metagenome ERZ1034980 (study PRJEB33766, sample SAMN09781791) | gut metagenome | biome: gut microbiome | host: Homo sapiens | place: Madagascar | study: EMG produced TPA metagenomics assembly of the PRJNA485056 data...
AACGAAGGCACAAGGGATAGCGTGGAGCGGGGAGCAAAGAGAGGCGGCCGCCGGGCGCCCGAGAAGCTCAAATCCGGCGGCGGAAATGTGAAGATTTTGCTTCCCGGAACGAAGACATAAGGGATAGCGGGGAGGGGGGAGCAAAGAGGAGCGGCCGCCGGGCGCCCGGGAAGGCAAAAATCGAAAAAATCCAGACCTGCCATTAGCAGTGGGTCCGGATTTCGTCTTTATAGGAATTCATATATACCGTTTCGCCGGTGAGGCGGGATTCCTCCGCCGCATTGGCAATCAGGTGGCTTTCGATGGAGCGGGAGATCTCGGAATCGCCGGATGGAATCTCCCCGTTGGGGGTGCCGGCAACTCTCGGCCGTTCGGATGTTTTTTTTGCAAGAGCCTGCACGAAGGCATCTACCAATCCGATGTCTCCGCCTCCGTGCCTGCCTCGGTACGGATGGAGTGCGATTTCCTCCGGTGGAGTGGGCACATCGGCGAAGGAGCCGAAGCGGGTGATGGTGAGGTGGTTCTCCGCATCGTCGCCGCGGATGGAGCCGTGTTCACACATGATTTTGATCCGGCGATGCATGTGGTCGGAGAAGGCGCTCATCTGGAAAGCCGCGGTCACGCCGTTTTCGAACTGGATGGCGGTGGTCTGCTGGTCGCACACGTCGTTGTCGCAGTGGAAAACGCAGCGGCCGTAGGGCCCCTCGTCCAGGGCGCGGCGCATGCCTTCCTCCGTCATATCGTCGGTGACGTCCACGGCGCGCCATTTGCCAATCATGGGCAGGTAGGTGCGGTAGGCGTTGAAGCGGCAGCGCTCTCCCAGGGTACAGTCCTTGCAGCGAAGGGCGCTTCCCTCCGGCGCGTTTTCCGTGCGGAAGTAGGACAGGTTCCCGAAGGAGGAGACTTTGGCGGCGCGGCAGCCCACCAGCCAGGTGAGGATGTCCATGTCGTGGCAGGATTTCTGCAGGATGATGGGACTGCTGGTGTCCGTGCGGTTCCATTTTCCCCGCACGAAGGAATGGGCCATGTGGAAGTTGCCCATGTACTCCGCGTATTCGATGGTTTGAATTCGACCCAGCTCGCCGGAGTCGATGATGTCCTTGATGCGGGTGAAGAACTCCGTGTAGCGCAGCACGTGGCACACCATGACCAGAAGGCCTCGGGCATCGGCAGCTTCCTGAATTCGGAGGCATTCTTCGGAATCCGGTGAGATGGGTTTCTCCAAGAGCAGATGGTAACCTGCCTTCAGAAGGGGCATGGCGCAGCGAAAGTGATCCCGGTCCATGGTGGCCACTATCGCCGCATCGGCGATGCGTCCCTGCGCCAGAAAATCTTCCAGACAGGAAAAAGCCTGTGGAATATCGTAATCTTCCACGGCGCGGTTTCGCCGAGACGCAATGGGTTCCACGACGGCGCTGATTTCAATTCTTTTTTCCCGGAGGTAGGCGGCGTAGATGCTGCCCCGCTGTCCGGCTCCGATGAGTGCAATTCGCATATGGGGTCTCCCTGTTTGTGAAAATATACACTACATTATAGAGGGTAGCGCGGATTTTTACAAATACAAAGAAACTATAGCGGGAAAAAGTTGTAGGGTGGAAAGACTTTTTTTAATGCTCGGGGGATAGTATAATCAAAGGAACTGAAATGAATCATAGGAGGAAATGATATGACGATGAACAGCAAGAAACTTATGCCGGTGTTCGAGAACGGCATGGCACAGCCGGTATTTCCTTTTACTGACGGAAAGACCGGAGATGCGTACGATGCGAAGACGTCCGATATCGTTCGGTTCTGCGTGTATGTGGAGGCGAATTTCGATACGAACGAAGATGGCAAGAGCGATCTGATTAAGGCGTTCGTTCAGGTTCCGAGAAGTGCGGCGGAGGGCAACTACAAAGCCGCTTCCGTGTTCGAGGCGCGTCCGTACTGCGCCGGCGTAAATGCCGACGGCTACGACCACATGAAAGAGGTGGAAGGAAACGCTTGTCCGGGACCGGATTCTATGAAAATCAACTATTCTCCGGAACCGGGAAATCCGAGCAAGTACATCAGCACGATGGAAGCGGCGGAGAAAGCCGACCCGGCGGATTGGCATTTCCCGGACCACGGAAACGGCGATGCAATGTGCTACGAGAACATCGATGCCTATAACTATTACCTGATAAGAGGTTTTGCGGTGGTTCTCAGTGCCGGCGTGGGCACGCTGGGTTCCGACGGTTTTGAATATACCGGATCCGACTGCGAACGGGATTCCTTCCGCTGCATCGTGGAATGGCTCCACGGCGACCGAATTGCTTATGCGGACCGGAATCGGGAAGAAGCCATTCGGGCAGACTGGTCCAACGGAAAGGTGGCAATGACCGGAAGATCTTACGCGGGAACCATGCCGTTCGCCGTGGCAACTACCGGAGTTGCAGGTCTGGAGACCATCGTGCCGGTAGCGGGAATCAGTGACTGGTACAGCTTCCTGAATCAGCAAGGTGCGCAGCGGTACTGGCCGGCGGAAATGCTCATGAGCTTCCTGGCATATTTTTGCGCCAGCCGTTACAACGATCCGGCACTGACGGAAGAACAGCGTCAGGCGATTCTGGACTTCCACCAGTATTTTTCCTATGAACAGATGAAGACCGGATTCGATTACAGCGATTTCTGGAAGGAAGGAAATTACACCCTGAAGGCGGACGGTATCCGTTGCAGCGCACTTATCATTCACGGTCTGAACGACGAGAACGTGTCCACCAAGCAGTTCGAGATGATGCTCCATTCCTTCGAGGAAGCCGATCGGACGGTAAAAGTAATCCTTCACCAGGGCCCGCATATTACGCCGACCATGGCCAACAAGGGGTATGGAATTTCCATAAACGGCCGGAATTACGATGATATCGTCAACAAGTGGATTTCCCACTATCTGTACGATGTGGAGAACGATGCAGAGGATATGCCGGCGGTGCTGGTGCAGAACAACGTGGACCAGGATCAGTGGGATGAAGTGGATTCCTGGGAGACCGAATGCGATTACGAATTCTGCAGCAGCCTCGCCGGAACAACGGTAATCGATACGGATTGGGAAAAAGCCGGAATCAACAAGGAGAACTTCGACGAAAGAATGAGCCTGCTGGATTCCAACATGAACCAACGCTACTTCAGCAACAAAGCCGCGGACAATCTGACCATTCAGGGCTCCGTCTGCGTAAAGTTCGATGCCGCACTGAAGGACGGCGATGCGTCCAAGAACTTCGAGCCGGAGAACATCAACGATGCGGACCGCCTGAGCTTTGAGCTGGGCAGCGCCTCCGGCAAGATGGATGATGTAAAACTGACGGTGCTGTTGTGCGACGTGGCGGACGAGGAGTTCCCGAGCATTCAGACTGTCGATCCGGAACGAAATGTGATTCCGGTAGTGGTTCGAAACAAGGGCGGAATTCACAACGGCGGAAATCTGCCGGATTTCGATCAGTCCGTTTTCGAAACCGTGAACCGGAAGTACTGCGTCATTACCCGGGCGTACATCGACCTGTGCAATCCGGAATCCGGTTATGCACCGGAGACTTCCGAGAACAGCATTGAGCTGGTTCCGGGGGAAAAGCACTCCTACAACGTATACCTGAATCCGGCCAGATACACCGTGGAAGCGGGACACCGCCTGGCAGTGGTCATCGGAACCGAGGATCCGGTGAACTGCTTGATTCACAAAAAATATTCTGTCGAGATCGACAACGCTTCCGTAAAAGCAGATATTCCGATGGTATAAAGAGGCCGAAGCGCTTTCACGGCGGGAAACGGCATTTTTGGCGGGAAAAAGGCTTTCTGACGGAAAAATTGGGTAAAAAAGTTCCCGTTTGGGACGATTGAACTATGCCGACCTTTTCACACCGAGAAAAGAATGTTACAATCTCTGTGAGATGTGGAGCTAGGTGTAGAGCATATCACGCATCTTCAATGGGGGAAGGCAAAGGGTCGCCGCACAACTGTGCGGCGGCCCGATTCTTGTTTTTTGGGTTTTTCAATTCCATGGAGAGTGACTTTTCATATGAAGAAAGCTTTTCTGTCCGGCCCAATCCGGTCCGCCGGCGCCTCAGTTGGCGTCGCCCTCCCCGCAAAGCCTTAATTCTTCGTCGGGCCACGCCAAGCTGGCCCGGATTTTCCCGGTCCGCCGGCGCCTTTGTTGGCGTCGCCCTCCCCGCAAAGCCTTAACCCTTCGTCGGGCCACGCCAAGCTGGTCCGGATTTTCTCGGTCCGCCGGCGCCTCAGTTGGCGTCGCCCTCCCCGCAAAGCCTTAATTCTTCGTCGGGCCACGCCAAGCTGGCCCGGATTTTCCCGGTCCGCCGGCGCCTTTGTTGGCGTCGCCCTCCCTGCAAAACCTTAACCCTTCGTCGGACCACGCCAAGCTGGTCCGGATTTTCCCGGCCCGCCGGCGCCTCAGTTGGCGTCGCCCTCCCCGCAAAGCCTTAACTCTTCGTCGGGCCACGCCAACCTGGCCCGGATTTTCCCAGTCCGCCGGCGTCCCTGTTGGCGTCGCCCTCCCTGCAAAGCCTTATTCCTCCGGCCGGACGTGGTGCCTCACCCTCTGCAAACCCTTGTTCCTCCGTCCGGAGGCACCACGTCCTTAGGCCCGAACGGACTCTCCTCCGGCCGGACGTGGTGCTTCACCCCCCGCAAACCCTTGTTCCTTCGTCCGGAGGCACCACGTCCTCAGGCCCGAACGGACTTTCCCCCGGGCTGACGTGGTGCCTCACCCTCCGCAAAGCCTTGTTCCTCCGTCGGGAGGCACCACGTCCTTAGTCCCGAACGGACTTTCCTCCGGCCGGATGTGGTGCCTCATCCCCCGCAAAGCCTTATGCCTTCGTCCGGAGGCACCACGTCCTTAGGCCCGAACGGACTTTCCTCCGGGCCGACGTGGTGCCTCACCCCCCGCAATGATATGCTCCCCTTATAGGAGACAGTGAAAAACAATCACTGTAAATTATGAAAGGAGCTATCTATGAAAAGAGAAAAACAGGTAATCAGTCCAGAGCTGAGGCTCGAAATGGCAGAACAAGTCGCCAGTGGAAAAATGAATTGTGCTGAAGCTGCCAGAGCTTATGGCGCGCACGAGACTTCCATTCGTTATTGGACAGCACTCTATAAAGAACACGGACCGGCAATTTTTGCAGATATTGGTGTAAATAATCTTTATTCACCGGAATTTAAGATGAAAGCGGTACAGTCTTACCTTAATGGGGAAGGATCTATGTTTAACATTGCTGCAAAATTAGGTTTAAGAAGAAGTGAGCAGCTCAGAAGATGGGTAAAGATGTATAATAGCGGTAAAGAATTCAAACCGGTTAATTCAGGAGGTTGCCGTATGACTACATCAAGAACTACAAGCCAGGATGAGCGTTTGCGAATTGTTAAAGATTGTCTGGCAAACGGAAAAAACTACGTTGAAACAGCCAACAAGTATGCAGTCACTTACCAACAAGTCCGTAGCTGGGTTCAAAAATACTCTGAACTTGGCGAAGCCGGACTCGAAGATCGCCGAGGCAAACGAAAAGCCAATCAAGAACCAAGGAATGAATTAGAAGAGTACAAAATTAAAGTTGCTCAACTTGAAAAAGAATTATACTGGACTAGGGCGGAGCGTGATCTGTTAAAAAAAGTCAAGGAGCTGGAGAGCCAGGATCTTTGTCACAAGTAAGGCAAGAACATCTCTACAGCTCCATCAAAGAGTGTCATGAAAAATTTGGATATCCGGTGGAAGAAAGCTGCCATATTCTGGATGTTTCACGTTCTGCATATTACAAATGGCTTCGCGGTGATTGTGGCGAGCGAACTAAAGCAAACAGAAAAATAGCCTCTGTAATTGAAGAAATACATAATGAAGATTCTTCTAAAGGATATCGCAGAATTCGAGATGATTTAGAAGAATACCATTCAATTAAAGTAAATAATAAACGAGTATTGCGAATTTGCAGAGCGTTAAATGTGAAGTCAACCATCAAATACAAGAAACAAGGATGCACGCGGAATGCCGATTCTCCGCAATATATTGCGGAGAATATTCTGAATCGTATATTTACAGCAAATGCTCCCAATGAGAAATGGCTCACCGATGTAACCGAATTCGCATGGTATGAAGGTATGGAGAAAAGGAAAATATATCTGAGTGCAATTCTTGACCTTTACGATAGAAGAATTGTTTCATATGTCATTCGTGATAGAAACAATAACAGCTTAGTATTCGATACTTTAGACAAAGCAGTTGAAGAAAATCCGGATGCACACGGATTGTTTCACTCCGATCGTGGATTCCAGTACACGAATAGAGAGTTTCATGCAAAGATAGAAAAAGCCGGCATGACACAGAGTATGTCCAGAGTTGGTAAATGTATTGATAATGGTCCAATGGAAGGTTTCTGGGGGATTATTAAACGAGAAAGGTACTACGGAAAACGCTTTGAAAGCAGAGAATCTTTAGTATCTATGATAGAGACTTACATATTCTACTACAACAATCGCAGACTTCAGAGAAAGTTGGGTGTAATTACTCCGATGGAGAAACACAATACATATTTCCTTGCAGCTTAAAACTTTAGAAAAATGCAACCTGCTAGTTAACGCTAGGAGCGGGAGCAGAGTCAAGTGACAGTACGCTGGACGAAGTCCGGGCAGCACTTGACTCTGCGACGCGGAATACCCTTTCCTGCGTCAGCAGCGTAAAGACGCTGCTGACCTGCCCCCCGGCGAGGGGTTTTGAATTGCAAAAATATACCCTAAAATTCAAAAAATGACTAGCAAAAAATTGAGAATAATGGTCACACAAATCTTATATTTTTTCATTGTCCTATTGACGGGTAGCACATCACAAACCCTTGTTCCTCCGTCCGGAGGCACCACGTCCTCAGGCCCGAACGGACTTTCCTCCGGCCGGACGTGGTGCCTCACCCTCCGCAAACCCTTGTCCCTCCGTCCAGAGGCACCACGGCCCCGGGCTTCCCTTTTCCTATAAAGAAGAGAATGCGACGAACATATATAATATAACAAGATATTAAACTAACAGTTACTTGACATAAAAATGGGGGGGGGTAGCACAATGTATCTTGTGTAATTATGTAATTCAAATTATCAGGGGGGAGAAATGAATTCGAAAAGAAAATACAAAAGAGGAATTTGTCGTACGCTGATTGTGGTAATGATGGTGAGCATGATGGGCGGCGTGTATCCCATGATGCGGGAAAACCAAGCCTGTGCGTTTATCCGAACCATGAACGTAAACGATTGGCTGGAGCAGTGTCGGATGGTGGCCATCAAGGTTTCCAACGAAAAGGCTAAATACCACGGAGATCCGGGTTCACCGACGAAGAAATACGATAAGAATTTCAATAGAAAACATCTGACGAAAATTCACCGAAGAGTGCAGCTGAACTGTGCGGACTACGCATCCTGGTGTCTCCAACGGTACAAGGTGCTTCCGGTGGGTCAGAAATTCTGGGTGCAGGGTCAGAGCATCGAAGGGAAAGATACGAAGAAAGTTCGGAAGAACAAGAAATTCCAGCAGATTAAGATTGCCAAGAAAGGGATCTATGCCTCAACTTTGGTGAAGCGAAAGGGAACCAAGAGTCTCAAGAAGGGCGACCTGGTTTCCGTGGTGAAGAAGAACGGAAAAGGGCATCACATCCAGATTTATGCCGGCAAAGAAGAAGGCACCGGCAAAATGCTCTGGTATATGGTGAACAACGGCAGCATTTGCGACAAAAAAGGTTACCTAAAGCTATCCCGCATGCTGCGTACCGTGAACGGTCAGTACAACGGAAATCCGCGCATCGCCATGATTCTCCGCATCAAGGGCCTGAACTATACAGAGAAATACAAAGTGACCACATCCCACGGCATCCACGGAACGATTGCCGGATCCCGTTGGGTAAAGTGGGGCAAGGATGCGGAGTTCGCCGTGACGCCGGAAAAGGGATATGAAATCGCCGGTGCGACGGTGAACGGCAAAGCCATCGAATTCGACCCTTCCGCCGATTCGGTTACGGTAAAAAATGTTCGTAAAACCAGCCACGTCCGGGTGGAATTCCGGGAGGCGCCGCCGACAGAGGTACCGGATGAAACAGTGAAACAGACTCCGGAAGGAGGAAATTTAAATCCGGAGGAGAAGGAGTAAGAGATTAAGGGGAGAATGAAGAGGAGGATACTCTATTACGATAATATTCGGTACTTTGCGGCAAAGTCCGGGCGAAAGAAGGGATCCCTTGCAAAGTACACGCTGAATCGGTACATTCAGTTTGCTTTAATGGGAGTATTCATAAACACATTGTATTTAACCGTGCCTTCTGGTGCATGAAACTGTTTTTATTGGGGGGCGTAATCTGTTGTGCGAACAAGAAGTACGAAGTTTCGACGGCGATACGCTCAGCTGTGCATGCTGTTGTACGGGTACCAGGAAAGCCTGGATGGAATGCGGCTGGCAGTCGTGTATATCCTGTCGTTGGCGGTATGTGTTGTTGCCGGATATTTTGTGAATGAGCTTTTGAATAAGGGCAGTTCGAAGATTTCCGCAAAGGTGTTTCAAGTACTGAAAATGGAATAAGATGAGGAAGAGGTGAGTCTGTCAGGCTCACCTCTTTTCTGTGTGCGGCGGGTGCCGGCAGAGGTACCGGATTAAGAAAACTAAATGGAGATTAAACTACAAATCTATTGACAAATAAAATGGGGGGGGTGAGACAATGTACTGGATGTGTTGATACAGTACAGTTTTGAGGGGGAGATATGAATTCAAAGAGGAAATGCAGACGGTGGATTTGTCATGGGCTGATTGTGGTAATGATGGTGAGCATTATGGGACCGATCTTTTCTATGATGGCAGAAAATCAAACATATGCATATACTCGAACCATGAACGTAAACGACTGGTTGGAACAGTGCAGACTTATTGCGATTAAGATTTCGGACGAAAAGGCCCGCTATTCCAGCAGAGGTTGCCCAACGGCATATTTTGACAGGGATTTTTCTCGAAAGAGATATAAAGGTAAGACGCGTTTGCATTGTGCAGATTACGCTTCCTGGTGTCTTCAGCGATACAAGATAATTCCTGCAGGACAGAGATTCTGGGTTCGCGGTCAGAAAGTAAAAGGCGTCCGCAATAAGGGAGCAAAGTTCGTTACAAAGAATAAAAAAATACAAATAATTCGAATTTCTAAGAAGGGAACCTTGGCATCGACCCTCGTGAAAAGGAAAGGTACGAAGGGACTGAAGAAAGGCGACCTGGTTTCTGTGGTAAAGAAAGGCGGGAAGGGAGCCCATATTCAGATTTATGCCGGGAAAGAACCGAAGACCGGAAAAATGCTTTGGTATCAGGTGAACAACGGTAGCATTTGCGACAAAAACGGTTACTTGAAGCTGTCCCGCATGCTGCGAACTGTGAACGGTCAGTACAACGGAAATCCGCGCATCGCCATGATTCTCCGCATTAAAGGCCTGAACTATACGGAGAAATTTAAAGTGACCACATCCCACGGCATCCACGGAACGATTGCCGGATCCCGCTGGGTGAAGTGGGGCAAGGATGCAGAGTTCGCCGTGACACCGGAAGAGGGATATGAAATCGCCGGTGCGACGGTGAACGGCAAAGCCATCGAATTCGACCCTTCCGCCGATTCGGTTACGGTAAAAAATGTTCGTAAAACCAGCCGCGTCCGGATGGAATTCCGGGAAGCGCTGCCGACAGAGGATCAAGCACAGGACGAGCATGCCAGTTAAGGCCACCTTGATGGGCCGGGAGTCCATCCATCTTTGAGGCGGTTTTTAATGATGTTTGGTAACATGCATTCTACCAAAGAGAAGCTTTATGGACTTTTAAATTTACATGTTCAACTTGATATTACAATTGGGGAAAATGGAATAAGATGAGAAAGAGGTGAGTCTGTGCGGCTCACCTCTTTTCTGTGTGCCCGGGTGCCGGCACGGTTTGCGTACGGCTACCCCCGCACTTCCATCCCGGCTTTCACGATGCGGAGCAGCCGCACCGCCGCGCGGAAGCAATTCTTCTCCGCATCGCGGATGGCCGAATCCAGGGATTCAATGCGGTCCACCAGGGGCATCATCCCGGAAATTCCGAATTCGTACAGCACCTCGGCGCCGTCCTCGATGCTTCCCGCCAGGGCGAAGCAAGGTATTTGGTGGGTTTTGCAGTGCGCCGCCACGCCGGCCACCACTTTGCCGTAGGCCGACTGGAAATCCATGCGCCCCTCCCCGGTGATGACCAGGTCCGCGGATTCCAGGCAGGCATCGAATTTCAGGAGTTCCAGCACCGTCTCGATGCCTGAGGAAATTTCGCTGCGGGTAAAAGCAAGCAGTCCGGCGCCGAGACCCCCGGCCGCCCCGGAACCCGGCGCGTGGCGGATGGATTTTTTTGGGAGGGCGGATTCTACGCAATCGATGTAGTGGGCCATGGCTTGATCCATGTCGGCTAACCGCTCTGCCGGAATACCTTTCTGAGGTCCGTACACGTACACCGCGCCTTCCGGCCCCAGGAGAGGGTTTTTCACGTCGCTCATGACGGTGATGGGGATCCGGGAAACGGCGGGGTCCAGCCGGGAGATATCCACCGCCGCAATCCTCTGCATGGATGCGGGCACCGGATCCAGGGGCATGCCGTTTTCGTCTCGGAACACCGCGCCAAGGGCGGCGGCTATTCCCATCCCACCGTCGCTGGTAGCGCTTCCGCCCAGGCCCAGGTAGATGTGCTGGCAGCCCTGAGAGATGGCATCCAGAATCATCTCGCCGGTGCCGAAGGTGTTGGAATGGAAGACATCCCGCTCCGCCTCGGGCACCAGGGTCAGGCCGGACGCGCCGGCCATATCCATGATGGCGATTTTTGTTTTTGGGAGGGGATGCTCCGGCGTTTCCCATGCAGAAGCGGTGGGTGCGGATGGAACGATGCCGTAGCGGGCGGTCACCGGAGTCCCTAAAGGACCGCGGACCTGCAGGGTGCGGATTTCACCGGGGAGGACGTTCATCAGCGCTTCCGCGGTGCCTTCTCCGCCGTCCGCCAGGGGAAGCTTCTGAATTGCAGCCTCCGGGAATACCTCCCGGGCGGCGTTTGCCGCGATGTCACAGACCTGAGATGCGGTGAGGGATCCCTTGAAGGAATCCGGAGCGATTACAATTTTCATAAAAAAATCCTTTCTGTATGCGGGAACCGACGAGATGCCCGTTGTCAAGTGTTTTATTTTCTTAATGCCATAGTGAGTGGAAATCTTTCCGCCGATATATTACAATATAAATCAGAAATATTATAGCAAGTCCGAGGGGATTCTGCTATTGGGACAGGAGAGAGATATATGAAGAAACAGGCAGATATTTTGACGCAGTATGCGGAAATCGATGAAGCGCACGTGGATGCGCTGCTGCAGGAGGAGCTTCGCCGGAATCGGAAGAAGTTGGTGGTACTGGACGATGATCCGACAGGGGTGCAGACGGTGCACGACGTGTCGGTGTATACCCACTGGACGCCGGAGAATTTGGCGGCGGGTTTTCAAGAGGAAGAGAATCTGTTCTACGTGCTGACCAATTCCAGGGGTTTTACGGAGGCGGAAACGATAAAAGCACACCGGGAGATCGCAGAGGCCACCGACAAGGCGGCAAAGGCGGCCGGTAAAGAATATCTTTTCGTGAGCCGAAGCGATAGTACCCTGCGGGGACATTTTCCGCTGGAGACAGAGATTCTGCGGGAAGAATATGAGAAGAATACGGGACTTCCGGTGGACGGGGAGATTCTGTGCCCGTTTTTCAAGGAAGGGGGCCGGTTCACCCTGGACAACATCCACTATGTGAAATACGGCGAAGAACTGGTGCCGGCCAACGAAACGGAGTTCGCCAAGGACCCCACCTTCGGATACGTGTCGGAGACCCTGCCGGAGTACGTGGAGGAGAAGACCGGCGGAAAGTTCCGGAAGGAAGCGGTGACCTGCATCTCCTTGAAAGATTTGCATGAAATGAATTTCGACCGGATTCAGCAGCAGCTGATGGACGTGAAGGATTTTAATAAAGTCGTAGTGAATGCGGTGGATTATCCGGACCTGAAGGTATTCTGCGTTGCGCTGCTTCGGGCCATGGCCGCCGGCAAGAACTTTCTGTTCCGGACGGCGGCATCCCTGGTGCGGGTGCTGGGCGGCATTTCGGAACGACCGCTTCTGACCCGGGAGGATATGGTACAGAAGGAAACCTCCAGCGGCGGAATCATCGTGGTGGGTTCCCATACGGACAAAACCACCCGGCAGCTGAGCCGGCTCCGGGAGAGGGAGGACATTGCGTTTATTGAATTGGATGCGACGCTGGTTCGGGACGAGGGAGCCTTTGAGCAGGAAGTGGCCCGTTGCCTGGCAGAGGAGGAGCGCTGCATCCGGAACGGGCAGACGGTGTGCTGCTACACCACCCGAGGCCTGATTACGGCGGATACCGGCGACCGGGAGGACGAGCTGCGCCTCTCCGTGCGGATTTCCGATGCGGTGCAGTCTCTGGTGGGACGGTTGTCGGTCACACCGGCTTTCGTCATCGCAAAAGGCGGCATTACTTCCAGCGATGTGGGTACCAAGGCGCTGGCGGTAAAAAAAGCTCGCGTGCTGGGACAGATTCAGCCGGGAATTCCGGTGTGGCAGACCGGAGCGGAAAGCCGTTTCCCGGGAACGCCGTACGTCATCTTCCCGGGAAATGTGGGTGAGGACGGAACCCTGAAAGCCGCGGCGGAAGTGCTTTTAGGTGGAAAATAAAAAGCAATATTTGTTAAATAACAACAAGGTCAAATAATGCGGTTGTGCAATTTAACAAAGTGAAGAAGAGTGCAAAAAAACCTTTAAAAATCAACGTTTTTGTGCTATATTAGAATACAATTTATGATTTAAAATACTGTTGCGAAGTGAGAAAGAAAGAGGTGTACAATGGCAATTGTTCTTCAGGAACCATCCAGAACATTTAGTGAATATCTTCTGATTCCGGGCTACTCCAGCGCGGAAGCAAGACCGGAAAATGTGTCGCTTAAGACTCCGATTACCAAGTTTAAGAAAGGTGAGGAGCCGGCGATTACCATGAATATTCCACTGGTATCTGCAGTAATGCAGGCGGTATCTGACGACCATATGGCCGTAGCTCTGGCAAAGGAAGGCGGCGTTGCGTTTATCTACGGATCCCAGTCCATCGAAAGCCAGGCAAACATGGTACGCAAGGTAAAGAGCTACAAGGCGGGCTTCGTAACCAGCGACTGCAACCTGAAGCCGGATCAGACCCTGAAGGATGTTCTGTACCTGAAGGAAAAAACCGGTCATTCCACCATCGCGATTACCGAGGACGGTACTGCCAACGGTAAGCTGATGGGCATTGTAACCAGCAAGGACTACAGAGTCAGCCGTCTGGATGCGGACACGAAGATTTCCGAGTTCATGACACCGATGGACAAGCTGGTATACGGAAAAGAAGGCATCACCCTGTCCGAGGCGAACGACATCATCTGGGACAACAAGGTGAACCAGCTGCCGATTGTAGACGATGAGATGCACCTCAAGAGTCTGGTATTCCGTAAGGACTACGATTCTCATAAATCCAACCCGAATGAATTGCTGGATGCCAACAAGAGCTACGTAGTTGGTGCCGGAATCAACACCAGAGACTTTAAGGAAAGAGTTCCTGCACTGGTAGAGGCCGGTGTAGACGTGATGACCATCGACTCTTCCGAAGGTTACTCCGAGTGGCAGGCAATCACCCTCAAGTGGATTCGCGACAATTACGGAGACACCGTTAAGGTGGGTGCCGGAAACGTTGTCGATAAAGAAGGTTTTGACTTCCTGGTAGAGCACGGTGCGGATTTCGTAAAAATTGGTATCGGCGGCGGCTCCATCTGCATCACCAGAGAGCAGAAGGGTATCGGCCGCGGCCAGGCTTCTGCTGTGCTGGAAGTTGCAAAAGCAAGAGACGAATACTATGAGAAGACCGGCATCTACGTTCCGATTTGCTCCGACGGCGGTATCGTTCACGATTACCATATGACCCTGGCTCTGGCAATGGGTGCGGACTTTATCATGTTGGGAAGATATTTTGCTCGTTTCGACGAGTCCCCATCCGCAAGAATCATGGTTAACGGAAACTACATGAAAGAGTACTGGGGCGAAGGTTCCGCAAGAGCCAGAAACTGGCAGAGATACGACCTGGGCGGCGATGCAAAGCTGAAGTTCGAGGAAGGCGTAGATTCCTACGTTCCGTATGCCGGCTCTCTGCACGACAACGTAAAGCTGTCCTTGGACAAGGTGAAATCCACCATGTGCAACTGCGGCGTGCTGAGCATTAAGCAGCTGCAGGCGGAAGCGAAGCTTACTCTGGTATCCGCAACCAGTATCGTTGAGGGCGGCGCTCACGACGTTGTCCTGAAGGACAACAGCGTTGCTACCGTAAGACGATAGTTGAAAAACGAGACGCAGAATGTATAATAACGGTGCATCAGCGTGTTGGCGCTGATGCACTTTTAAGATTAATCGCAAAAGAATGGGAAGAGGTATCAAAATGGCACAGAACAAAATTTTGATTCTGGACTTCGGCGGTCAGTACAACCAGCTGATTGCTCGGCGTGTTCGGGAATGCAATGTGTATTCGGAAGTCCGCGGCTTTGAGAGCACCACTCTGGAAGACATCAAAGCCTTCGATCCAAAGGGTATTATTTTTACCGGCGGACCACAGAGCGCATACGGCGAAGGTGCACCGAGCATCGATGCCGGCGTGTTCGAGCTGGGCGTTCCGATTATGGGAATCTGCTACGGTGCGCAGCTGATGGCATACATGCTGGGTGGCAAAATCGATTCCGCTCCGACCAGTGAATACGGTCGTGCGGACGTGGTAATCGACGATAAGGGCGGCATCCTGAAGAGTGCAGACGATGTGAATGTCTGCTGGATGAGCCATACGGATTACATCAGCCGGCCGCCGGAAGGTTTTGTGGTGACCGCGCACACGGATCACTGCCCGGTTGCGGGAATGGAAGACCGGAAGAGAGGATTCTACGGCGTGCAGTTCCATCCGGAAGTAAACCACACCGCACACGGTGCAGAGTTCATCCGGGATTTCGTGCTGGACGTATGCAAATGCGATCAGGATTGGAAAATGAATTTCTTCGCAGAAAAACAGATCGAAGAGCTGCGGGAGAAGATCGGCGACGGAAAGGTGCTGCTGGCACTGTCCGGCGGCGTGGACTCCAGCGTCGTTGCGGGACTTCTGTCCAAGGCAATCGGCAAACAGCTGACCTGCGTTTTCGTGGATCATGGCCTGCTCCGTAAGAACGAGGCGGAAGAGGTTGCTGCCGTGTTCGGACCGGAAGGACCGTTCGACCTTAATTTCATCTGCGTGGATGCGAAACAGCGTTACTACGATAAACTGGCCGGCGTAACCGAACCGGAGCAGAAGAGAAAGATTATCGGTGAGGAGTTCATCCGCGTATTCGAAGAGGAAGCGAAGAAAATCGGCAAGGTGGATTTCCTGGCACAGGGCACCATCTATCCGGACGTAATCGAGTCCGGCCTGGGCAAATCCGCTGTCATCAAGTCTCACCACAACGTGGGCGGACTGCCGGATTACGTGGACTTCAAGGAAATCGTGGAGCCGCTGCGCAGCCTGTTCAAGGACGAGGTTCGTCAGCTGGGCAGAGAAATCGGACTGCCGGATTACATTGTAGACCGTCAGCCGTTCCCGGGTCCGGGTCTGGGAATTCGAATTATCGGGGAGGTTAACGCAGAGAAGGTGAAGATCGTTCAGGATGCGGATGCCATCTACCGGGAAGAAATTGCCAACGCGGGACTGGCCGGAAGCATCAGCCAGTACTATGCGGCGCTGACCAACATGCGCTCCGTCGGCGTTATGGGTGACTTCCGTACTTATGATTACGCTGTGGCACTCCGTGCGGTTCAGACGTCCGACTTCATGACCGCAACCGCTGTGGAAATTCCGTGGAATGTCCTGCAGAAGGTGATGACCCGAATCGTAAACGAGGTGGATCACGTGAACCGGGTATTCTATGATTTGACCAGCAAACCACCGGGGACTATTGAGATGGAATAATGACTTTAATTTTATTGGTGTTGGTGACGGAATATGGATTCCGTTATCAGCACCATTTTTAGAAAACGGCGCTGATAACGGACTGACTTATGAGGAGGTCTTGAATGGTCTTCTAAGATTAATGGGATGATTACGACGCAACAAGTGGTGGATATTACTCCGTCTATAGGTACAGGTAGGCATATTTTCTATACATTGGTCGAGAAATAGATTAAGAAAAGTTGATGTATCAGTTGATGTATTGGGCTTTAAGTTGATGTATTAGTTTAGGAAGGAATCGAGATATGAGATTGCAGGATTATAAGAAGTTCATAACAGCGGCTTTTGTAAACAATACAAGAAGTGGATTCGCTGACTGGCGTGACTGCGGCGATCTTTGCATGGATGTGATTGAAGGTCTGGAAGAAGCCAAAGAAGGGCTTTGTGCCGAGAACAGATATGCGAATCTTTTTGACCTCTGCAATTGGACATATGTAAAGTGGAGCAATACTGATAAAGATGATTCCAATGGTGAAACGCAGGACTTTTGCGCATGTGTTTATGACATATGGGAAACCGTTTACACTGAGGGCGAACAGAGCCTTTCTCATAAACAAATGCTGGATATATTATTGGAGCATTTGGATGGAAGGGTCTTTGATTATATGGAGGATGAAATCTATGATTTTATCCTTAAGCATTTTAAGAGTGAAGATGAACTTGTAAAGAAGAAACAGTTCCTTTTGAAGGTCATGGATGATTTAAGACGTCAGATTCCCGAAAAGGAGATTCTACAGTATTCGCTTCATGTAAAAGAAGAGTACTATGTAAGAGTTCTGGTTGATCAGAAGAGACCGATACAGGAAATCAGGGAGTTCTTGCAATCCGGAGATAGATATACCAATAAAGAACTGTTAGCGCAGATTGAGACAGAATATGGCAATTATGATGAAGCAATCAGACTTTACAGAGAACAGATAGATAGTCGCCCGGATTCTTACTGGTCTGATGGACCAAGAAAAGCCTTGATGGAAATATATAGGATACAAGGTGATACGGCAGCTTATAATGTAGAACTTTACAATATGATGACAGCTCATACCGGAGTCGAGAAATACTATATGGAATACAAGGCCCTATTCACCGCTGAAGAGTGGAAGGTCAGATGGGAAGAGTTACTGGATGAATTCGCAGACAAATTGCCGCTGATCAATCTCTGGTTAAGCATTGAAGACAGATATGACTTGATTATGGATAATGCGGAGCCTGATAATGAATATCTCATTGATGCCTATGGAGAGAAACTGTTTGATCTGTATCCGGACAGGTGTCTGAAGGTGCTGGCGAATGCAGCAGACAGTCAGGCACGGATTTCAAAGAACAGGCGCGACTACAAATATATAGCCAGGACTTTGAAAAAGATAGCAGCACATCCGGAAGGCAGAGTGCTTGCGGCTGAACTGGCAGCCAAGTATAGAGCGCAGTATCCGAGAAGAACTGCAATGATAGATGAACTGAAACGGTTTTAAGATTGGGGTGATTAGATTATGGTGGAGATATCAAAGGCGGATTGGAAAATGCTTCTGCTGGCATCAATGAACAAAGCAGCTATATCCCAGAAACTATCTTCATCCGGCGATTGAAATGAATCTGATTCAGATGACAATGTCCGACAAGCCGAACAGCCGAAATCAAAGGTATGTAAGGATATGAATTTGGTATGCGAATATTATTTGTATATTTTTTAAATAGAATTGCTCGTACCGGTGGCGGGAGTAATGGATTAGGAGTGAAAGAATGGTAGAAGATACTATGTTTTCCGGGGAATCGAAGAATATTGAGTATAAGGTATCCTTACCTGATAAAAATGAAAAATACATGAAGACGATTGTCGCTTTTGCCAATACACAGGGCGGCAAGCTGATTGTTGGTGTGGACGATAAAACACATCAGGTTGTCGGGGTTGAAAATGATGTACTTTTTCCGTTGATGGACGGAATTGCCAATGCAGTTTCTGATTCATGTGAACCACAAATCATTCCCGATATTGAGCCACAGACAATAGATGGGAAAACCGTTATTGTTGTAACAGTGGAAGCAGGAAAGAACAGACCGTATTATCTGAAATCAAAAGGAAAAGATAATGGCACTTATATCCGTGTTGCAGGCACATCAAGACAGGCCTTTCCAGAGAAGATAAAAGAGCTGGAAATGGAAGGCGCCAGAATCTCATGGGATGAGCTTACATGCGTAGGTTATCCTGTTTCGGAAGAAGCTACGGAGAAGCTTTGCCGGGATATCGAAAAATTTCGGAAAAAAGCAGGAATGTCAAAACACAATGTGCAGTATTCAAGGGGACAGACCGTGCAGTATTTCTGGATAAGAGAGAATTTACAGGACCAATCTATGTGCAAATCGAAGAAGCTGTAGATTTTGTATTGAGAAATATTCGGCTCGGAGCAACGATTGACGGATTGGTGAGAAAAGAAAAATATGAACTGCCGCCGGAAGCAATCAGAGAAATGATTATTAATGCCCATTGTCACCGCAACCTGTTGGATGAATCTTGTGTCCAGATTGCGATTTACGATGATAGGTTGGAAGTGACTTCTCCGGGAGGATTATATAACGGATTGACTTATGAGGAAGTCATGAATGGTCATTCTAAAATCCGAAATAAAGGAATTGCAAATATATTCAGCCAGATGGGACTCGTAGAAGCATGGGGGAGCGGAATTAAAAGAATCCTTAACGAGGCAGAAGAGTATGGACTTCCGAAACCGAGATTTCAAGAATTTGATAATATGTTTCGGGTAGAGTTGTTCCGAAATCCATATCCGATGACAGATGATAAAGAGAAACATCGGAGAAACATCGGAGAAGCATCGGAGAAACATCGGAGAAGCATCGGAGAAACGGAGGAAAGCAGATCTCAATGATACGCAACAAAAAATTGTAAAGCTTCTTTCGGAGAATCCTCAATTATCAGCGGTTAAGTTAGCTGAGAAAATCGGGGTTGCCAGTCGAAATATTGAGAACAATATTAAGATGTTAAAAGAGTATGGCATACTCATTAGACATGGTTCCCCTAAAAATGGTTACTGGGAGATTGTAGATGAATAGAGTTTTTTCAAAAGGAAATCGGCAATTCATGGTTGTCGCAATAATATTTTTAGCGACGGGAATGATGCTGGCGGGATGCGGACGCTCGGACGAACGGCCGGAGTTTTTGACGGCGCATGAGTGGGCCCACTACGGTTCGGCGAGCAATGAGACAATTAGTTTTGGCGAGGACGGACACTTTGCGTTTTACGGTGACGAAGGGAATCCCGTGGGGAATTCCGACTTGTACGATCGGTATTCGTACGATTCAGAGAGCAAGGCGATTAAGCTTAAGCCGGAGGGCGATATGAAAATTAAGGTGCTTCGCCACGAGAAGTCGCGCCTTCTTCTGGATATTGACGGGGATGTGAAGGAATTTTTCGATGGGAAGGATGAACGGATTGCCGGAGGCGCTCCTCAGAATCTGGAGTACGATCTGGACAACGTTGTAAGCGGCTTCGGTTCGTATCTGGCGATTATCGGCAAGGATGGATCTAAAATCGTTACCGCACCGGCAAATTATGACGGAGATGACCCGGAGTTTAAGGAATATGAACTTTCTGAAAAACTGGCGGATCATGCGACGTTCTATTCCTGGGTGTACGATGTGGATGAGTCGGGGATGGATGTCAAATCGAACTGCAGGAAGGTGACGGAAAAAGAAGCAGCGAAGATGATCAGCGACGGAGCCGCCGTGGGATTCGTGTGGTACAACGAAGATGCGGAAATTACGAAAATTATTTTCTGGGGAAGCACGGTTACGCAGTAAGAAATTGCAGTCTTGTGGCAATCGACGAAATATGTCGGTACCACGAGACTTTTTTTGCTGCGAAGCCCGCTAAAGTGCAACTCTACCTGTGAGGGGTGGTCAATTGTAAGGGGATATTGTATGATTTTCTTATAAACGAAGGAGGAAATCATGGATCAGAGTAAGATTGGCGCATATATCGCAGTAAAAAGAAAAGCACAGGACCTGACGCAGGCGCAACTGGCGCAGAAGCTGGGGGTTTCCGATAAATCGGTTTCCAAATGGGAACGGGGAGTTTGCCTTCCGGATGTGAGCCTTTTTCAGGACATTTGCGGGATTCTTGGAATTTCCATAAACGAGTTTTTTGCCGGCGAGGACATTGCACGGGAAGCGGTGGAAGAGCAATCGGAAAAGAATATTTTAGCGATTCTAAAGGACAGCGTTCACAGAAACAGCAAGTTGAAGAAGACCATCAAGTCGCTGGTGGCGGCCCTGGTTCTCGTGGTAGTCGCCGGCGGCGCAATCATTGTAAAAAATCTGAATGACAACGGTTATTTTGACAAAAACTATGTTCGTTCATTCGCGGGCACGGAAAATGAGAAAGTGATGAATTCTCTTTTTAGCTCCCTTAACAGGAATTACGGCGTGTTCGAATACTCGAATGATTCCGGTTCAAAGAAGGTTGAGATTGTTGCCAAGGAGTACATGAGGGGCAAGCTCCTTCGTTCGAAAGTGTGCTCTACGATGCAGATTCGCCGGGGAGAGGGGATGATCGGCGTGCTTCTGGATTCCGATAAAGGGGAATACATGGTTTCGGTGGGCGACAGCGAGGGCGTCGGCGGCATGGAGTCTGCGGTTGAGAATCCCGTGGTGGCAAACGAAAATAAAATGACGTCGGTGGGATTCCTGCAGGGAACCGCGTTTATGGAGGACGGGCCGATTCCAATCGCGGCGTATTATGCGGATGCAGAGGGGGATTCTTTCAGCACTGTCCCGGCGGAAAGAATCCTCGAAACGAATGGAAAATGCCTGAAGGAGAGCGGCGTTGACTATTGCTTGATTATTACCTGTGAGTTTAAGTAATGGGAAAATGATGATGCTTTTTTTATGCGTTTTGTAGTAGAATCAAACCGTTAACGGTCCGCATACTACGTTTGAGATTATCCGGACAAGCTTGCCGGGGTAGACGATCCGGAGAAAAAGAGAATGATCATCGGAAACGAATTTATCGAGGTGTTTGCGGAAGAGGCGAGAAAACTGGACGGCATCGAGTTCCTGGCGCAGGGCACCATTTGGCCGGACATCCTCGAATCGGAGGAAGGCATCAAGGCGCACCACAATGCGGGCGGACTGCCGGAAGATATGAATTTCGAGCTGGTGGAGCCGGTTCGGATTCTGTTCAAGGACGAGGTTCGCGTGGTGGGAGATCAGCTGGGGCTGCCGCATGAGATGAACTACCGTCAGCCGTTCCCGGGACCGGGTCTGGGTGTTCGCTGTCCGGGTGCAATCACACGGGATCGACTGGAAGCCGTTCGCGAGTCCGATGCCATTCTTCGGGAGGAGTTCGCGAAGAACGGTCTGGAAGGGAAAGTATGGCAGTATTTCACCGTGGTTCCGGGAATTAACCGCGTGCTGTATGATTTTATACCGAAGCCGACAGGAACGGTGGAATTCGAATAGACCAGGCAGGTCCCCTTCGCGGGAGTCCTCGCCGCAGGGCACAATAACATAGAAATTCATGGACTTTGGGACAGCTGACAAAAAGTGTCAGCTGTCCCAAAGTCCTATTTCATTTCCATGAATTGTGCCGGCTGCGTCTGCGGAAGACCCGCGGCGGGGACCTGCCCGGTCCTGGGGGAGGAGGAAGCTGTGGGGGCTCCGCCCGCCGGCGGAGTCATTTGGACTGAGGGCGTGGTGCCTCCGGACGAAGGAACAAGGGTTTGCGGGGGGTGAGGCACCACGCCGACCCCGCCGGTGGCGAAATTTGCTTCAGGGACGTGGTGCTTCCGGACAAAGGAATAAGGGTTTGCGGGGTGTGAGGCACCACGCCGGTCTCGCCGGCGGAGTCATTTGGGTTGAGGGCGTGGTGCTTCCGGACGAAGGAATAAGGGTTTGCGGGGGGGGGGTGTGAGGCACCACGCCGACCCCGCCGGCGGCACAGAAATTCGCCGACCCCGCCGGCGGCGCCGATCACTTCGCCGGAACCCACTCCACATGAGACCTTATTTTACATAGAAAAAAATCTCCGTAATAAATTCTCTCTCGTCGCCGGAGGAAAAGTAATCGTTGATGCAGAATTCATAGGAATCCGAAAGAATCTCCAGCTCGTGCTCCCGGCAGAAGTCCAGCAGCTTCCGGTAGGACCGCTCCACGGACTCGTACGTGCCGTAGTGGTAAATGCCCGCCACCTTGCCTGCCGGCAGGATTTTGATGTTCTTCGCTTTCTTTGTTTTCTCGATGGGCAGGAAAGCCACGGAGGCCTCGGTGTATCTTCCGTCCAAAATTTTTTCGTACGGGACAATGACACCGGTTTGGAAGAAGATCGGGAGCTCATCCTGCAGCGCCTGAGAAAAACACTTCTTCGTGGCGATGCTGATTTCCCGGAAGGACTGCGGAGCGTCCACCGGGGCGAAGAGGATACGACTTTGGGGGATGTCCTTTACGGTCACCTCCTGATTGCCCTCGCGGAATTCTTTTACGTGCTCCATCTGTTCGCAGCGATGCGCCAACCGGTGCTGAACCAGCTGGAGGCGTTTGATCTGCCGGTCGATGACGGAAAGCTGCTTCCGCAGGATGACCAGGGAGCTGTCGATGGTGTAGTTTTTCATGTGCTCCTGAATTTCGCTTAGGGAAAAACCCAGCTCTTTCATGATTAAAATGGTGTCCAGATAGTCAATCTGCTGGGCGGTGTAATAGCGGTACTTGTTGTTCGGGTCCACGTAAGCGGGCTGAAACAGGCCGATTTTGTCGTAAAAAATCAAGGTTTGCTTGGAAATATTCTGGTATCCGGCAAGTTCCCCGATGGAAAACATATCTTTCATAAAAATCTCCCTTGACACTATAGTTACTATATCCTTTACTATATAGCCATCACAAGAAATAAGCAAGCAGGAGGATTGAAAATGAAGTGTTTTGAAGCAAAAATGACATATCTGCATTTTATAAAATATTTGATACCATCCGTTTTGACCATGATTTTCCTGTCGTTCTACACGACCATCGACGGATTTTTCGTATCGAAATATGCCGGTTCGGATGCGCTGGCGGGAATCAACATCGTGATTCCGGTGACCTGCGTCATCTTCGGAATTGCGGTGATGCTGGCCACGGGATCCGTGGCGATTATCGGAGAGCGGCTGGGGCAGAAACGGGAACGGGAGGCCGGTGAAATTTTTACTTTTATTGCCGTTTCACTCCTAATATTCTCTATTGCATTTACCGCGGTGGGCATCCTGTTCCTGGAACCGATCTGTGTTTTTCTGGGAAGCAGCCCGCGGCTGATGGAGCACGTGGTGCCGTACGCCTTCGTGATTTTCCTGGGCACGGTGCCAATGTCCTTCAAGCTGTTCTTCGAGTACCTGGTGCGCACCGACGGCAAAGCCAACATCGGGATGGTGATGTCCCTCACCGGACTGGTCCTGAACGTGATCCTGGACTACATTTTCGTGGGACGACTGAGCATGGGAACTTTGGGCGCAGCCTGGGGAACCTTCCTGTCCATCACGGTGAGCATGTTGATCGGTCTGGGATATTTCCTGAAATTCAGCCATATCAAGTTTTGCCACCCGAAGCTGGATTGGAGTATTCTCCTAAAATCCTGTACCAACGGCAGCAGTGAGATGCTCACGGAAATGTCCACGGGAATTACCACTTTCCTGTTTAATCTGATTATCATGCGGTATTTCGGGGAAGACGGCATCGCGGCGGTGACGATTATAATGTATATTTACTACTTCTTTATTTCCATTTATATGGGAATCGCCGTGGCCACCGCGCCGATGGTGAGCTACAACGCGGGCGCCGGAAATCACGCCAAAATCCGAGAGACCACCCGTTACAGTTTCATCACCATCGCCGTCAGCTCCGTGCTGATTCTGGCCATTTCCCTTCTCTGCGGGCCGCGCATCATCGGCCTGTTCGTGGACGGCGGCAGCGTGTTCGCCCTGACCTGGGACGGCCTCAAGCTCTTCAGCCCGGTATTCCTGTTCATCGGCCTGAACGTGTTCCTCTCCGGCTACTTCACGGCCCTGGGCAACGGCTTCATCTCGGCGCTGATCTCCTCGCTGCGCTCCCTCATCCTGGTGGTGGTCTTCATCCTGATCCTCCCAAAACTCCTGGGCGTATCCGGGGTCTGGATCACCATGCCGCTGGCGGAAGCTGTGACGATTTTCGTCGCCGTCTACCTATATCGTTCCTACGGCAAGTGCTTCGGTAAAAATAAAACGGCGTAGGGCAGACACGTCCGGAGAGAGGATAGAGTTTTTCCTTAAAATGAGAAGGCGCTTATATCTCCAACTGCATTTGCATTGTTGTTAGATTATGCGATATAATTTATATAAGAGAAGAAGTGCTAATTAGAGGAGAATTCTGCATGAAATATGATGACAATTATATCTTTGATTGCGATTTATGCTGCGATGAATGAATCTTCTGCAAAAACAATGAACACACTGCTTTTAGGATGTGGTGTAATAATATTTCTCTGTATTATTATAGCTGATTTATATAGTTTTTTATTCTTTTCACAAGGTGTTGTCGAAAAACACTATACTAGATTTGTAGATAGGTATGAGGAGAAAAGGAATTGTATTTGTGATCTTTTTAGTAATAATAAAAATGAAAGCTAGGATAGGTTAAAAGTTGCATTGTCAGAAAAACAAATTGAACGGATACAGATAAAGAGATAGATGGGGGATGTAGTAATGAAAATTATAATGTATGACTGTGGTTATGGTGACTGTTTTCAAATTAAAGAAAAAAATCAAAATGATTTGTATGTAGATTTTGGAATTCATAAGTCTTTAATGAAGGAGAGTGTTAGAGAAAACAGATTCTCCGATATTATTGGGGAAATGAATGAGAATCATGATGCCGATTTCCTTCTAACTCACTATCATGAGGATCATTATAATGGAGCCATTTATATGGCTCAAAACAGTAATTATAGATTCTCGAATGTTTATATACCTGATGTGTGGGATGTTGGGGGGTCTGCGTATATAACTACATTGCTTTTATTGAGAGATGTTCTTAGCAAATATACTTTAAGACATAATCTTACAATAATTGATTTCCTTGAATCGATTTGTACCGGATATGGTAAAATTCACTTTATTTCACGAGGTACATTTTTTCACGATAATCAATATATTGCATTATGGCCTAAAAAAGATATTGTGCAGAAAAAAGCAGAAAAAATCTACAATGAGATAGACAATAAATTTATTGATAGGGAGCTGCTTTCACAAATCAATAGTGTAGCGGTAGAGTTAAATACAATTGTTGTTAAATATGCTAGTGCTGATTATGACAGAAGTGATGTTATATTTGAATTAAAATCACTAAAAATCAGACTCGCCAGTTTACTTTCGGAGTTCCGCAGCTTATATGTAAAGGAAGAAAAGAAGAAAAGCGTTGCTGGTAGGCTGTCTGCATTTAGCAATGAGATAAGCATAGTTTTTCAGGACAATAATAATGCGAAAAAGGTTCTTTTTACCGGTGATTTTGGTAAAAAGAGAAATTGGAGTTTTATAAAAAACAATACTGATAACTGTGTTAAAATACATACTTTATATGATGTAATTAAAATCCCTCATCATGGAACTAATTCTTATTATATTGATTTTACTGATATTATAGGCGATGAATCAACATTATTGATACCAAATGGGGTGATTAATAATAGGAAAGGCTGGAATAGAGCTAATGAATATGTTATTGATTCAAAAAAAGTTAAGAATACAACAGTGTGTGCATCTAATGCAATGTGTAAAGCGGGAGGATGTCCAAAATGTAAGATTGTTAGTCCGAAAAAATGTATTGAAGTATAGTGTTTTATGCTTTTTTTGAGAGACCAAAAGGTCATTATTATTTACATGCTTTTTCTCTTGTTCTCGAGACACGCATAGGTGACTTGTCTTTATATAATCTGTCAAAAAGTAGCGACCGAGCCCAAAAGGCTCGGTCGCTTGCTTTATATGCGTTTTGTACGGGTTTTAAACTAAAGTATACCAAGAATTAAGGGTATTAAACTATGTCTTCATTGATTCGACTTAAGTTGGAAGTGCATAATTATTGTAAATATTCTTTATTTATAAAAACAAGATAAAGTTTTCGCCGCTAAGTGGCGCCGGGAGTTTTGGAAAAATGATAAACGAGTAGGATTGTGAAGATGAAAGAAACACAAGTAATTAACAGGATTGAAACAGGGAAAAGAATTCGCCGGCTGCGTGTGGAGAATTGATATCAGGTAACCGATATCCAGAGAGTTATTGGACTGGCGTCGCCCCAATCCGTTTACAAATGGGAACGAGGGGACAACCTTCCATCCATTGACAGTGCGGTTATTCTGGCATGGATCTTCGATATTCCTGTGGAAGATTTATTTGTTCTGAATGATTCCGACGAAGGTTTGGATGAAGAAGATAGAAAAGTAACAGCGTGCAAATAATAATGAAAGAACGATAAAAGGGACCTCTGATATGGCTGATGATTGTCAGCCATATCAGAGGTTTGCTGTTTTTTGCCTTCATGAATATTTGTGAGAGCGAAATAGTTGCTGCGAACCGTGGACCTGAAAATCCGAAAAAAGGAGCCCGCCCACCGGCCCGGCAGCGCCCCGGTGAAGCGCTGCCCGAAGGTGAAATTTAAACTTACAATTCAATCGGAAAACCTGAGGTTGAATTCAAAATGTTTTTACCACTATAAAACTGATTAAAAGTGGTAAGAACATAGAAAAAAACATAAAATTAAAGGAACGGTACCTTGTTTTGTACCATTATAAAGAGTAAAATAAAACGTAGCGTATTGCGGAATTAGAGTATTAAGAGTGAAAAATGCGGACAGGATTGAATATCAGAAAGAGAAAAGACGGGCTTTATGAGGCTCGATATATGAAGGGGCGCACGGAAGAGGGCCGGATTGTGTACGGGTCGTTCTACGGGAAGACTTTGGAGGAGGCGGAGGCCAAAAGGCAGGCGGAACGGGACAAGATGACCGTTCGAAACAATCCGCCTCGCCAGGTGGGCCTGATTATTCTGGGCGCCGGATCCCATGGCGCCGAGGTGAAGGAGATTGCGAAGATGCTGCGGGTTTTCGGACGCATCGATTACCTGGACGATGACACGTCCAAGGAAGGGGTGATCGGGACCTGGCAGGATGCGGCAAAATTCCGGGAAAGCTACGGCTGCGCCATTGTGGCGGTGGGAAACCGGAAGCTGAGAGAGCTTTGGCTCTCGCGGCTCACTGAGATGGGCTATGTGATTCCGACTCTGGTGCATCCGACGGCGGTGATTTCCGAGTCGGCGCAGATTGGTGCCGGAACCGTGGTGTGCGCCAACGCCACCATCGGAACCAACGCGAAGCTGGGCGTGGGCTGCATCATTTCCTCCAGCGTGACCGTGGCCAGAGGCGCGACGGTGGAGGATTGGTCCCACATTGATACCAGCGGAATCGTGCGAATTCACGGAGGCGAAGCCGACGAATAACGGCGAAGCCGCTGTATAGAAAGAAGGTATAAAATGAGCATTTTATTGGCAGGGGGCGCCGGATACATCGGGTCCCACACCGCAGTAGAACTGATTCGAGCAGGCTATGACGTAGTCATTGCCGACAATTTTGATAACAGCAGCCCGGAGGTCCTCCGGCGGATTGAGCAAATTACGGGCGTGCGGCCGAAGATGTACCGGACGGACGTGAAAAACCCGGACACATTGAAAACTGTTTTTACGGAAAATTCCATCGACGTGGTGATTCATTTTGCCGGACTGAAGGCGGTGGGCGAATCCGTGGAGAAGCCGGTCAAGTATTACCGAAACAACATTGATACCACCCTGACGCTGCTGGAAGTGATGCAGGAGACGGGCTGCCGCCGGATGGTATTCAGTTCCTCCGCCACCATTTATGGGGAAGAGGCGCCGGTGCCGTATACGGAAGACATGGGCCGCGGAAAATGCACGAACCCGTACGGTTGGACGAAGAACATGATGGAGCAGATTTTGGAAGATGCGGCGCATGCCGACAAGGAGATGTCCGTGGTTCTTCTGAGATATTTTAACCCGATTGGCGCGGACGCTTCCGGTCTGATCGGCGAGGACCCCCAGGGGATTCCCAACAACCTGATGCCGTACGTGTCCCAGGTGGCTGTGGGCAAGCGGGAGAAGCTGACGATTTTCGGCAAGGACTACGACACGCCGGACGGCACCTGCCGGCGGGATTTCATCCATGTGACGGATCTGGCCAAAGGCCACGTGAAAGCCGTGGAGTACGCGATGAAGACTACCGGCACGGAGGTGTTCAACATGGGCACGGGCACGCCCTACAGCGTTCTTGAAATCGTAAAAGCATTCCAGGACGCCAATGCCCTAAAAATACCATACGAGTTCGGCCCGAGACGTCCGGGGGATCTTGCGGAGTGCTGGGCGGACGCTTCCAAAGCGGAGCGAATCCTGGGCTGGAAGGCGGAGAAAAACCTGACAGACATGTGCCGGGATACCTGGAACTGGCAGAAAAACAACCCGGATGGGTATAGATAAGGAGAAAAGAGATGTTTAGAGGAACCGATATGAAGCCGTTTGAGAAGAAGGTATGGCTGGCTTCGCCTACCATGCACGGCGAAGAAATGAAATATATGAAGGAAGCCTACGATACCAATTGGATGAGTACCGTGGGCGCGAATATCAACGAGGTGGAACGGATTGCCGCGGAGAAGGCCGGCGTAAAATATGCGGTCGCCCTCTCGGCCTGCACGACAGCGCTGCACCTGTGCGTGAAACTGGCTGGGGAGAAGCTGTATGGCCGTCCGGCAGTGGGCCACGGCGCCGTGGAAGGCAAGCGGGTGTTCTGTTCCGATATGACCTTCGACGCCACCTTGAACCCGGTACTGTATGAAGGAGGAATTCCTGTTTTTATCGACACGAATCCGGAAACCTGGAACATGGACCCGGCGGCTTTGGAGAGGGCCTTTGAGATGTATCCGGACGTCAAACTGGTGGTGTGCGCGGAGCTGTACGGATTCCCGGGGGGAATTCGGGAGATTAAGGAAATCTGCGAGAAGCACGGGGCACTGCTGATTGAGGACGCAGCGGAAGCCATGGGCGCCACCTATGAAGGACAGCAGTGCGGAAGTTTTGGGGACTATTCAGCGATTTCATACAATGGAAATAAAATCATCACCGGTTCTGCCGGCGGATGTCTGCTGACCAATTCCTTGGAGGATGCCAATAAAGCTCGCAAATGGTCCACCCAGGCCCGGGAGGCAGCGGCGTGGTACCAGCACGAAGAGGTGGGATACAACTACCGAATGAGCAACGTCATCGCCGGCGTCATTCGCGGCCAGTACCCGCATCTGGAGGAGCACATTGCCCAGAAAAAAGCCATTTACGACCGCTACGCGGAGGGCCTGAAGGACCTTCCGGTGAAAATGATTCCATTCGATGAGAAGTCCGTTCCGAATTACTGGCTTAGCGCGTTGATTATCGACGAGGATGCGATGTGCAAGCAGGTTCGGGGTGAGACAGATGCCCTTTACATCGGGGAGGCGGGCAAAAGCTGCCCGACGGAAATCCTGGAGGCCATCGCCGGCCTGAACGCGGAGGGCCGTCCGATCTGGAAGCCGATGCACATGCAGCCGATGTACCGGATGCACGAATTCATCACCGTGGACGGCACCGGCCGGGCAAAGACGAACGCCTACATTGCCGGCGAGGCCAAAGACATGGGCGCCGATATCTTCGCCCGTGGCATGTGCCTGCCGTCGGACAACAAAATGACCCCGGAACAGCAGGACCGTATCATTGAAGTTATTAGAGCATGCTTTGAGTAATATAGTGTATGAGGTTTGATAAATATGAAAAAGCTTTTAATTCTGGGCAGTGATTTTAGCACGGTACATTTAGTCTGTGAAGCAAAAAAAATGGGTGTATATGTAATTGTGTCAGATTTAATGCAGCACTCTCCTTCAAAGGATTATGCAGATGAAAGCTGGAATATTAGTACAACCGATATAGATTTGTTAGCTACGAAGATTACAGAGAAAAAAATTGATGGTGTGATGGCAGGTGCTAGCGAATTCAATCTGGAGAATGCGAGACACATTTGCAAACGCTTGAACTTGCCTTTGTACTGTGAAAGTGATAATGCGTGGTCGATTGCAAGAGATAAGAGAAAATTTAAGGATTTATGTATAAAGAATAGTGTTAGAGTTGCTAAAGATTACTACCTATCTGATAAATTATATGATGAAGAATTTGCCAACATTAGTTTCCCTGTAGTTGTAAAACCTACAGATAAAAGTGGAAATAGAGGAATGAGTTATTGCAATAATATAGATGAGCTTGTTGACGGATATCACCGTGCAAGAGATGAATCCGATGCAGAAAAAATTATCGTTGAAACTCAGCTAAAAGGGCCGGAGTATACAGGGTACTATGTTATTGCCAATGGTGAGATTGTTCTTTCTTATTACACATCTATGCATCATCAGACAGGCTATCCTGACAATTTTTATTCACTGGAATACCTAACATCGCGTCACTTAAAGCAGTACTTAGCTGAAATGAATGATGGCATAATAAGTGTTTTGAAAGAGGCTGGTTGTACAAATGGCATTGCATGGGTTGAAACAATGTACAATCAAGATGGACATTTTTATGCTTTAGAAATGGGATATAGATTTGCTGGACCGGGTGTATACGCAGTTCATGAAAGAGTTTCCGGTTTTAATACGTATAGGTGGATGATTGAATGTGCTTTGGGTATTAGACATAAAGTAAGTGATTTACCCAAACCGTTAAAATCAGGATATGTTGAATGTGCAGGAGCGTATAATTTCTTTACAAAGCGAGAAGGTGAAATTGCAGAAATCTGTGGTTTAGATAGAATTGAGAAATTGCCAAATGTTGTAGTTGATATGCCTAAGAGAAAAGGTAGTTCAGTAAGAAAAAATGTTAACATGGGCATTATCAAAATATTTGGAAAAGATTGTGATGAAATGTGTGAGACGATGAATTTCATTAACAAGAACTTAAAAATTTTAAATGACGAAAAACAGAATATGTTCATATATTTTAACGATTTTAAAAAAGTAAAAGATGAATATGAAGAAGGGCTTAAGGAGTTTACAACAACTTAAAAAATGAGAAGGTGTGTGGTTTAGTTGTATAAGATGTTGAATATGATAATCAAAAGAATAGTTGATTTTTTTGGAAGTGCAATAGGACTTGTTGTTTTGTCACCGTTTTTAGTGATAATAGCCATTTTAATAAAGTGCTCATCTAAGG
>ERZ1034980.441-NODE-441-length-31206-cov-11.881866_pt1 | contig 31206 bp, 26 predicted proteins | sample MGYA00520622_ERZ1034980 | MGnify/ENA primary metagenome ERZ1034980 (study PRJEB33766, sample SAMN09781791) | gut metagenome | biome: gut microbiome | host: Homo sapiens | place: Madagascar | study: EMG produced TPA metagenomics assembly of the PRJNA485056 data...
CAGCACACGGGTCTTTGGAACCCTTTGTCTTGGTTCGAGTCCAGGTGGGGGAGCTTGAAATGGGTCCTCGCGGAGAAGCGGGGACCCAAATTCATTTGATCCACATCCATCAACGGCATGACGAACGCGCGCGGTCCGATTGCGCCATGTGACCTTCCCTCATTCTCGTCCGGCTTACGCAGGTAACGCACGCCGGCCGACGCGGCAAGCTCGCGGCGGGGAATATCAGTTGCGGAATTATTCCGCAACTGATATTCCGAGCTGGGTTCTATGAAGTTATTTGTCACCAGATAAGAGACTGGAACTTCGAAAAACACCGCGGCTTTTGCCAAATCGTTGATGGTCCACGCAATGGCTCTACTGTATTTCTGGCTAAGCGTAGGTTGGCTTATGCCAAGTCCTTTGGCCAAATCTGATTGCCTGACTTTTGAACGTCTTTTTAACCAGAACATGTTATCGGTGATGATCTGTTGCAACTCGTCCGAAAAGTTCATATCTGCGTTATTGCCGGCGCCTTGATTGATGTTTGTTTTCTCGTCCATGTTTTAAATTTTGCCATATTTTTATTGCTTTGTCCAATACTGTGCTATAGTATTGGTATGCATAATAAAACATCAGCAAAACCAAACAATGATGTTATGAGGCATCGCATCGACGAACTAAGAAAGGAGGCTGGAATGACTCAAGACACTTATGGCCGTGAAATTTTGCATTGCAGCCAGGGAACAGCCTCTCAAAAATTGTCTGGGCAACTAGCCCTGAGCGCCTTAGATATTTTCCGTTCTGCAACTGCATTCAATGTTTCTACGGATTATCTGTATGGCCTCACTGACACACGTACTCGAAAGGATGCAGAAAAAAGAGAAACCGCTATGGCACCTGCATAGGTCATCTGAAATTGAGTCCGTGGACGAATTGCAGTTCGCATCCGGGCGGTGGATGAAACCCATCCAGCATTTCCCAAAACCTAAAACAGAAGAGAGACAGAAAAGCCGGCAAACACCGTCAACCGCGGTGATTCCTACGGTAGCCATTCACCGCGGCAACCACGGAACGTATGAACCGGCAAGAACCACCATCGAACAAAACAGTCGGCAACAAACGACCAAGCAGGTCGTCGTCCGCAAGCTCCGCATCCGACAGACCGAATCCGCGGAAACGATGGCCAGGATGAAGCGCTTCCAACGCTTCAAGCCAGCAATCGTACGCCACGGAGACCCGATCCAATGGAACGGCGTCATCAAGACTGCAATCTTCGAAGGACACAGCCGCAAGAGCAATCTCCAACATGGAGACGTCATGCTCCAACATGAATCTGTAGTCCGACGTGATGGAATCCAATGCAAGGGAGTCATCTCCTGTCATAGCCATTCCAATCTTTTCGTCGGGTTCCTATACCAACCACTTGGCGATGGGCCGATATCGCTCAAATAGTAATGCCCGCACATGAGTTGCAGCTCACATACGGGCGGCGAGTCAATCCCATCCAGCATTTCCCAATTAACCAAGGTTCCACGGTCACCAGCCAAGGAACCAATCGCAGAAAGAAGAGATCACAATGAGCGATTTCAACGAAACCTACGCAGATGCAATCAATTCCAACTCTGAGGAAAGGACCAGCTCAATGTCTGATTATTCCACATCCACCACACCGAATGAAACCCGATACCAGGAAAACACGCCGACCGTCACCCCCGAAATCGTGGATGCCGGCACCGACGTGGACCTGGTCGAGACCAACCCGGTTGCCGCTCTCGCCGGAAACTTCCAAGATGATGAGCTGACAGCGCATCCTCTTGCTCCGGGTGAGACCAATTACACCGAGCAGGAGGCTCGTCAGACCACCGAAGATCTCAAGGTCAAGCTCCTGCACGCTCTCGAAGCCCAGTACGATTTCACGCATGCCGCGGAAAGGGCCTTCGATGGCCATATCTGGGTCGCTCTCGGCTATCCCGAGGGCATGAAGGGCTGGGTCGCATACTGCGCCGACAACTTCGCCGCGGAGAAGATCCGCGCGACCGGCCAGCAGCGCACCGACCTGATCACTGGGTTCACTCCGGGCAAGATCAGCAACCGTGGCATCGCCGCTCTTCTTGGCGTCGATGAAAAAACTGTTCGTAATGCTAAAGCGAAAGCAGGTATTGCTCCCGCAGAAGGCAAGGTCCGTGACGCGGCAGGCAAACTCCGTCACGTGGATGCGGGCAGCATGTCGAGTGAGGAACGCCGCAAGAAGATCGTGGAACTCTCCGAGGAAGGCGCCAAGCAGACCGACATCGCCGACATCCTTGACGTGAGCCAGTCCACCGTGTCCGACACGCTCCGCAAGGACAGGATGCGTCGCATGAGCGAAGGACTCGAACCCGCCAAGATCGACAACACCGATTTCGACAACGCCGACGACGACCAGCCGTTGGACCTCGACATGGGCAACCGCGAGACCGACATCCGCTCCTACATCGACTCGTTCGTCAGCCAGTCGTCGGACGCCCGCGGCGCCATCAACGAGATGGTGCATCTGCTGGAATCCGACAAGTGGCAGCCGGGAGGCTCCACGGTGAGCGAGATCGTCTCCCGTGGCGGCGCGAACATCTTCGGCATCATCAGCGACATGTGTAAGATGCTGCGCCTGCTGAACATCGACGTCGACAACGTCTTCGACGGGGCGGACGCGGAACTTGATGACACCGACAACGACTGGTCGCGTTTCATCGACGGATGCACCGAACTCGCCATCGTCTGCCAGGAAATCACCGCCTGACATGCGACCGGGATCGGACGGGCGGATCCCAAGGGGTATGGGTCCGCTCCCCCGCCACTGAACCAACCATCATCGCCGGTCGTGGACCGGCAGAGAGAAAAGACTGAATCATGAAATACACCAAAGACGAGGAAGCGCGGGCCGAAAGGTCAAGCGTCAAAATGTGGCCCGGCATCACGGCCGGCATCATCATCGGCCTGATCGCGTTCGTGTTGAGCTTCGACGCCCTGCGTCTCGTGTTCGTGGCATGCGGCATCAACCCGTACCTGAGCTGGGGTGGCCCGGTGTGCGTGGACGGCACGATCCTCCTGTGCACCTGGTCGGCGTGGGGATTCAAGAAGGGCCACATCCGAGGCAGCGCCTATCCGTGGGTCGGACTCGTACTGTTCAGCAGCTTCTCCATCGCCGGCAACGCCCTGCATGCGATGCTCAACACCGGATTCCACCTGCCGGCCTGGGTGCCGCCGGTCATCATGAGCATTCCCCCGGTCGCACTCCTGTACGCGACCCATTTGATCGTCATCATCGCGGGAGACCGCCTCGACAAGATCAACACCGTCCTTCCCGTCGGCTTGACCGTCATGGAAGACACTGACGTTCCGGCTCCCGTTCCCGCACCATCCGCCATGCCGGCCCCGGCCATCCCGTCCGAACCGCCGGCATCGGCTCCCGAACCGGCTGAACCGGCGAAGCCGGAGATTCCGGACCTGTTCGACTTCCAGACCATCGTTCCCGCCATGGAGGACGATGCGGCCCCAAAAGCCGATGAGGCCGAAGCGCCAGCCGCCGACGCCTCCACCCCGACCGTCGAACAGCACGCCATCCCGCAGCCGGTGATGCGTGAACCAGTCATCATCCCGACCCTCACCATCCAACCCGACGAGCGGGATGCCCCGACCGTGGACGGCCAGGACGAGCCGGCTCCCGAACCCGTGGGACCGGACGTGACGGCCGTGGAACCGGCCGACGTGCCGGAAGAGAAGACCGACGACGCCCAGGCGGAGGAAAAGCCGAAGCCAGGGAAAACCAGCCGACGCGGCAAGGCCGGAGCCGATGACGAGGCGTGGCTCGCATGGATCGACGAGCTTACGGCTAAAGGCGAGAATCCGACCGCGTCGAAGGCAGTGGACGCGGGACTGGCCGCGAGCGGCAGCACCGCGAAAAGGTATCTCGCCCGCATCAGAAGAGAGCATTCGGAAAGGTTCTAAGCCATGGAACACCACAGCATGAGCGACAAGGACTTCCACGCGCGGTACGGCGTGACCCCGCGGGAAGTGGAGGACGCGTTGGACGAGAACCGCCGTCGTGTCGCCCGCAGACTCTCCGAATGGGGATACGCGTGGGCCGTTGACGAGATTATGTGCGACGTGGCCGTGGAACTGCTCAAGGGAGGCCTGCGCAGGTGGGCCTCCTATGAGGAACGCAAACCATTGGGCGCGTTCGTGAACACGCTGATCGGCAACCGGTTGGGCGAGTGGATGCGTACTGAGCGGCCCAAATACCGTAGCGGCATGACCCACGCGCCGCTACGCCGCAGGAAGCGGAAGGACACGACGCCGCAACGCGAGGCTTTGGACGCCACCGAAGCGAGAAGAAGGATCCGCAACGAGAACAACGCGGCCCTTGCCGACCGACTCTGCGAGGAAGCCGACGTGTTCGGCGATCCCGATTCGACCGTCATGTCCGCGCCGGCGGGAGACAAGTCCAGTTATCAGGAATGGTTGACCGGCGGCACCCAGCCGTTGGAACTGGAAAGCGACAAGTACGCGGCCGACATGGAGGGCCTGCGCCAGGACGTGACGACTCGATGCAAGCGCATGGCTTGGGAGATGCTGATCCGTCAATGCCTTACCGCGACGCGTGGCTCCGACGCTCTCCGCAACGACATCCGTCGTTTCCTGGAGAACCATCATCATGGCCTCGATCCGAGCATCGACGACTACCCGTACATTCTCGCGGTCGTCGATAAGTACAGGAAATGATCGTCCATCGGCCGTTACCGGACCCCGGTGACGTGGAGATGGATGCCGGCATGGTCTTTTCTTCTTTCTCCGCCATGCCGGCGACATGCCGGCCATGCGCGCCGAACGGCAACGGCGCCGCCGACGCGTGTCCGGCACCCCCTCGACAGACTTTCAAAACCGAACGAACACCACAACCGACAAAGGAGCAGACAATGATCAGCGTCATCAAATGGGCATGGCAGGCCAAGCCGGACACTCCGGCCGAGAAGCTTGTTCTCGTCAGTCTTGCCAACAGCACGTTCCAGACGCCTCGGGAGGACATCGCCGTCGTGGGCGTGCGCGCGTTGAGAGGGACCGCGTGCGACATGACGCCGGCGGAACTCGACGCGATCCTGGAACGTTTGGAAAAGCAGGGTTTCATCACGCCGCTCGCGGCCGACAGCGAACCGGTCAAATGGCATATAGGCGCGTTGGAGCGTGAACGTGGCGAGGAAGGCCCTTGGAAGGCATGGCGTCTCAACGCCAAGACGGAGGAAAAGGAGACGGTGAGATGAGCGTCAGAGCTGTCTCATGGGCGTATGGCCTGAACCTCGGTTCCATGACGCAGAAGGCGGTACTGCTCTACCTCGCATACCGGGCCCGTGAAGAGGATAACTGCGCGTGGCCTTCTGTGAACCTCATTCAAGTGGAGACCGAATTGAGCGAACGTGCCGTGCGCAAGGCGTTGAGGGAACTGCGGGACAAGGGACTGATCGCATTGGGAGATCAGGAACTCGCGGCGGTCGACTTTCATGGAGACGTCGTTCCCGTGAACCGTCGTCCCAAGGTCTGGACCCTGCGGTTGGACGCTTCCACCGAATCGTTTAACGGCGTCGAACGTGCCGGGGACGTTCAAACGGCATACACGGGAAGGAGCGTCCGATCATGACTGTGGTGACCATGGTATGGGTCCAGGAACACGTGCACGAGGTACGCAACGCGACCAAAGCCGTGCTCTCGTATCTCGCTTTCAAAGCTCACTACGATGACGGGACGGCCGCATGGCCCGCGATAGGAACCATCGCGGGAGCATGCGGACTGAGTGAGAAGACCGTGCAGCGTAGCATCGACCAGCTTCTCGATCTTGGCCTGCTTGAACCCGGACAACAGACCTTCAGCGCCATCAATCCGAAAACGGGCAAGCCGGTCAGACGGAACTATCAGACCGTCGTGTGGAACGTGATCTGCAAGGAATCGAACCTGCCGACCGAACCGTTCGAGGACCGGAACGCGTCCAAGGTCCGTGCCGCGATGAAGCGCGCGGACAAGGCGAAAGCCAAAATGCCTTCCCCGGAACCGGAGGGCGGGGAAGACGACGGACGCGAGGACAAAATGTCTGGCTTTTCGGATGGGAGCCAGCCGGAAGAGACGAAAGCCAAAATGTCGCCTCTGGAAAACGTTGAAAACAAGCCGGTTTCCTCCAATCTTCCCAAAATGTCGCCCCTGGAGCGGCAAGGTGGAGAAGGCGATGGAAGCGAGGACAAAATGTCCAAAAATCTGGACAAAATGTCGCCCAATAATACATTGAAATACAATTACCCCTCTCTCCCTACGGGAGAGCTCCCCGCAAGCGGGAAGCGCCCCGGCATGGAGGACGGAAACAACACGACGACGGGAGGGGATTCCGACGCGGCGACCGTGATGGACCATCTCACTTCCGTCCGTTCGAAGCTGTCGTTGACCACCACGGAACCGACCAAACGTGATTTGTCCAAGATCGGAAACCTCGTCAGCCGGGTCGTCAAAGCCCATGACGGCGACCGTGCGGCCTCGTTGGCGCTTATCCTCGCGGTCATCGACTGGCTGCCCGCGAACACGTTCTGGCTCCGCCGTGTCGATTCCGCGCGCCGTCTCGCCGACAACTGGGACCAGATCGCCAACGACTGGACCGTCGCCCAGATCGAACGCCAACGCGAACGGGACGCCGAAGCCCATGAGCGTGACCGTAGGTCCGTGGCCCAGCCGACCCCGGTGCCGGAACGTCATTCGGAACGTCACGTGCATTCGCTTGTCTGCGAGCATGTCCTGAACGACATGCGGCCACACGAGGACGAATACGACCACGAGGGAAGCCTGCGCTACGGCAAGCCATCCGAATGGCAGATGGCGTGCATGCGGCACGCCGACGAGCTCAACCGGCGCGACGGCATCAGCACCGCCGCATGATCCGAAAGAAGGGATACGAAATGAAAGACTATGCCGCATGGCTCAAGGCCTGGGAAACCTACAACCTGCACTTCTACTCCGTACCGGCCTGGCTCATTCTCGCCCTGGTGTTCAGCCTGATAGCAGGCATCGCGTTCGCGGTCGCCCGCGGCTTGGCAAAAAAAGAGCAGCCCGACAGGCCCGGCCTGCTTGTCAACGCCATGCTGGTCGTCTCGCTGGCGTTCGGCATGGTGGGCGGTCTTGCCTTCCTGCAGTCCATCCGCATCACCGCCGAGATGTTCAAGGAACCTTTCACGGCCGTGTCGGAACCTTTGAAATTCGGCTCCCGATTGGAGAAGGACACCGGAGTGAACGGGCTGTCCTGCGGCACGAGCCTTGACCTCACGGTCATGCCCGCCGACGGGACCTATGACTGCCGTTATCTCGACGGGCACGGCACGCTGCATCGCGACGCGACGCTTGTCGTGGATGGCACCAAAGCCGGCCTGTACAACGGGCAAGGCAAAACGATGTCCGCTGACTGAACCTCCCGCCGGGAAAGACAACCATAACCAGCCAAGCGAAAGGAAAACACGATGAACGGTTCCGGACAGCGGACCATCCCGAACGTAGTGTTTCCCTTCCGGTCGATGATTTCGAAAAGCTTTTCAGTTGCCGACAATGGTTCGGAATATCAGGTGCGAGGAAACCTCGCACCTGATATTCTCCATTGCGGGTTCGCCGCCTGAGTCCCTATCCGCCAATCCTCCAGGCGCCGGGACGCCTCGTCCTGTCGGATATTTCCCGTCGTGAACCGTTGGAAACGGCGGCGTCATTGTACACTGTAGCCATCGGACACAAGGAGGCTGATGCATGTCGAACACGGGATTCAAGGTTCGTTTCGATGAGAACGGCGACATCGTGGATATTCTTGGGGGGGGGTGTCTTAAAAGCACTCCCGAGGAAAAAGTCAGGCAGCGTTTCATCGAGACCCTGATCAACGAGTACCATTATCCGGCGAACACCATCCGGAGGGAGGTGCCGATCCAACATGGGTCGAAGGAGCTCCGGGATAAGGACGGGAACCCGGTGCGCGCGGACATCGTCGTCTACGCGTCCAAGGCCGCCTGCCTGAACCGTGACCAGGGCAAGATCAACTTCGTGGTCGAATGCAAACGGAACAAGGTGGAGGACGGATACGCCCAGCTGGTCTCGTACATCTTCAACACCAGCGCCAATGGTGGCGTCTGGACGAATGGTGACGGCACGGTCTTCTACCGGAGAGAGAACAAGGACGGCATTCAAGTCCTCGAGGAGACCCCCGGTCTGCCGAGGTGCGGTCAAGGATGGGAGGATGGGAGGACTCCGCGCATAGGAGAGTTGGAACGGCCCCGTAATGTGCGCAGACTGTTGGCGATGTGCCATAACCGTCTTTACGGCAGGGGCATGGAGAACGCGGATTCCGACCTTACCATGGACATGGTGCGTATCCTTCTCGCCAAGATCTATGACGAGACGGTGACTTCCGACACCGCCTACCCCCATTTCTGGATCACTCCGGAACAGTACAAGTCCGAAGACGGGCGGGCCGCCGTGGCGAAAACCATCCGTAGCCTGTTCCATGAGTACGCGGAACAGTATCCCACGGTCTTCGACAAGGACGAGGACATCGCCGTCGGCGACTCCACCCTCGTCGAAGCGGCTTCCGTGCTCCAGGACTATTCGTTCGTCAGCAGGGAGGACGACGCGGACGACTGGGATCTGATGGGCGCGGCATACGAGCAGTTCACCCATGTCACACTCAAACGCCAGCAGGGACAGTTCTTCACGAACCGGCTCGTGGTCAAAGCGATGGTCGATATGCTCGACCCCGACATAGCCGACAAAGTGCTGGACCCCGCCGGCGGCAGCGGCGGTTTCGCCACCGCCGCGTTCAGATACAAGCGACGCAAAGCCATCGACGGCACCAAACCGGGCAGCCCACAACGGGAAAGACGGCTCGGCTTATGCAAGAATTCGGTGTTCCTGGTCGAGATCTCGAAAAGACTCGTGAAGATCGCCAAAACGGCGATGCTTCTGACCGGGGACGGCAACACCGGCATGACCCAGGGAAACTCACTCGACAAGTATTCCAATCTGGACGGGTGGATAACCAGCCACTGTCCAAAAGGCACGCCGGACATCATCATCACCAATCCCCCATTCTCCGGGCAAAAAACCGAATCCATGATGATGGATCCGGACATCCTCAAATTATTCGGTTTCGGTCACAAACCCGATCCGTCAGGCACGTTCCCCACGATCACGGACGATGATGATCGGGATGCCGGCCACGGCACCCTATTGATCCGTCAGGCGCCGGAACTCCTGTTCCTCGAACGCTGCATCGATTGGCTCAAGCCAGGCGGTCGCATCGGCATCGTCCTTCCGAAAGGAATCCTGGACAACCGCACCTACATCAACTACCGCAGGTGGATGCTGTCGCGATGCAAGGTGGATGCGGTGGTCACGCTGCACAAGAACACTTTCGAACCCGACACAGGCGTTCGAACATGCGTCCTTTTCCTCTCCAAACCTTTGGAAGACGATCCGGTACCCGGCGACTACACCATCTTCATGGCCCAATCCAGAAGGGTCGGCAAGGATTCGAAGGGCGAACCAGTGTTCGCACTTGACGAAAAAGGCTCCGCCACCAGCGAGCTGGATGAGGACCTGACCCAGATCGCGGAAGCATACAAGACATTCAGAGACATCGGAACGTTCACCGAATCCGAAACCTGTTTCACCGCGGAACGCGGCGAATTGGACGACAATCTCAACCTCAACCCGCAGCATTATTCACCCGAATTGAACGCGACGTTGGAAAAAGTCAGCAAATTCGACGACAAACCCGATTGGTCGGTCACCACCATCGGCCAACTCGACAAGAACATCCGCATCTACATGGGGCCACGATGGAGCTCACGAAGCCTCGTCGTCGAAGACCCAAGCGACACGACGAATCTGACACCGTATCTCACCGCCAACGGAGCGTTGGAGCAGCGACGAATGACCGTCAAATGGTTTGACATGTCGCGCGCCACCGACAAACAGAAGGAATGCGTCAGAATGCTGCGCGTGCAGAAGGGGGACATCCTCATCTCCCGTTCCGGCACGATCGGCAAAGTCACCTACGCCACGCGGATACTCGCGGACAAGTACGTCATCAGCGACGACCTGGTACGCGTCCGCGTTCCCGACGAGAATATGAGGGCGTATCTCCTGGCGTTCCTGATGTCGTCCACGGCGATGAATCTCATGAAACTCGACGAGTTCGGCTCGGTGCAGCAGCATCTCCAACCAAGGCACATCTGGGGTCTGCCCGTGCCCGTACCGGATTCATGGGAGCAGGTCTCTCCTATCATCGATGCCGGGAAGGGAATGATCTCCGCAATGGAGCAAACATCATTGGCCGATGAGTCCCTGCGGACGAACGGCTTCGATTCCCTGATCGAATAAGCGAGGCGCCATTTCCTGGCACGGAGGCGCAATATCAGTTGCGGAATAATTCCGCAACTGATATTCCCGCCGCGAGCTTGCCGCGTCGGCCGGCAGTCGGGTCTCCGTCCCCCGACATCCAAGTGCCCGGAGACGAGCAAAATAACAACCCTCTCCTAAAATGAGACCGGGTTTTCCCTTGCCCGCGCCCATTAAGAACGGAGCAAAATATCAGTTGCAACATTATGTTGTAACTGATATTTTCCGTTGTGTGTTCACCCTTCCGGAAGCGTGCCTCGAATATGCCAAGCGCGGCTGATCCTCCCGGCCGTTCCGGACGGTCCCGCTTTCGGCCTGCGGCCGGCCGTTTCGGAAAAGCCCTTCATCATGGAGACGAAATATCAGGTGCCGCATAATGCGGCACCTGATATTTTATTGGAGTGCCGGCTTCTCTTTTACTCCTGGCATGTTCTCCACGGCCAGGCGTTGCCCGGCAGCATGAGCGGTTCCCTGAAAACGATTCTCCGTGGCTCCACCTCAAGAGTGAACCTGCCGAACGCCCAATCCAACGATTGCGGCCGGTCGCCCACGAACGACGGCAATGGGAACGCCGCGAGCTGCGACCTGTCTTCGGGATCACTGAACGCCCCTCCCCGACTCTGGCAGTTGCCGTACACGAAATTATCCCCTTGGATGGCGCCGCAATGGGGACAGACGCCGGCCAGGTACTCGCATCCCATCGACTTCGAATACTTCGGACGCACGCCCCAATTCACGTCGAGCAAGCGTCGGAACGCTTGGGACAACAGTCCGGCCTTGTCCACCCCGCTCCAGGAGACGATACGGCAACGGTATCCGTCCCGTCCTGCGAGTTCCAGGAACAGGCCGGTCTGTATGGTCTTATATCCGCACTTCCAGCAGGGCACCGGCCTCACGCTGCGTATCAAGGCCACCTTGTTGAGCGTCCATACCTCCGGAGTGTTGTCCGTGCTCGTCACCAGCCACGCCATCGACTCCCCCGCGTACACCGGCCGTATCTCCATGCCCATGATCCGTTCCCCTTCCTCCATGGATCTTTCACGGACGATATTATCCCCTCCATATCATTCGCCAGCCCAACGGCGGTTCGGAATATCAGGTGGAACATAATGTTCCAGTTGATATTTCCCGTCGTTGGTTCGTTTTTTAGTCTGTCCTTGCGGAGCCCAATGGTCATGATCCGCTCCCCCGGCGTGGTCCTTCTCCTTGGCTTTTTCTGATTATCGGCGTCGGTTCCTCCCGTATCCGCGTGGAATGGATTGCAATAAGCGTGCCGATGATGGGAGGGGCCTATGGCGGAGAGGACCGGGAACGGCGGGCATGGTCTGGTGAAAGGCGCCACCGTGTTCGGTCTGGCCGTGCCGATGATCGTCATCGTTCCGCTCGTCATGCTCATGAGCCTCAGCACCATCCTCGTCGCCATGGTCCAATCGCAGTACGGCACGAACTGTGGATTGTCCAACGCGGCCGGAACAACGACCTCATGGGTCGAATGGGCCAAGAACATCGCCGCGGACGATTCCCACGGCTACAGTCAGCCGCGTCGTACCGGCAACCCGGACTACGATTGCTCCAGCCTGGTCTACTACGCGTTGAAACAGGCCGGCCTGGACGTGGGCTCGTACCCCTTCTCCACCTACGGTGAGGACGCGGCCCTGAAGCACGCGGGATTCGAACGACACGACTGGTCACGCGTGTCCGACCTGCAGACCGGCGACATCGTATGGAGTTCCAGCCACACGGAGATCTACATCGGCGACGGCAGGTTCGTGGGCGCGCACCACGACGAGAACAATGGTATTGAAGGTCCCAAGCCCGGAGACCAGACCGGCGACGAGATCAGCATCGACTCGTACGCGGCCGGCTACGCGGCCTACTACCGGTACAAGGGCTCCATGAACGTGAACGATCCCCATGGTGGCCAATCATCCGCGCAGGCCGTGTCCGGCAGCACCGGTTCCACGAACGTGGTCGGCATGAGCGAGAAGGACGCCGAGGCTTGGTTCAACGGACAGCAGGGGCCGAACAACCTCTGCGTCGCGTACGCGTACGGCCAGTGCACGTGGTGGACGTGCATGCGGGCGAAGAAACTCGGCTGGAAGAACATAGGCCAATATTGGGGCAACGGGCAGGATTGGGCCAGGTCCGCCGCAGCGGCCGGCTACAAGACCACCACGGACGCGCCGGTCGCGGGTTCGATCATCAGCTGGCCCGCCGGCGTGCAGGATTCGGATCCCACGTACGGCCATGTCGGCATCGTCGAAAGCGTGGACACCGCGAAGGGCACCATCACCACCAGTGAGAAGGGCGCCGGCTACAAAGTGTATTCACGGACCATGCCGATCAGGAATGGTGGCACGTACGTGCTGCCGAACGACAAGCTCACGGGCATGGGCGCGTCCGGCTCGTCTGGCACGGAACAGTGCGTGACGGGCGACGACTCCACATCCGACGTGTCCGGGGACAAGGCATCGGCCGCGGACGCGAAGAAGATGGCCCGACGCAAACTCAAGGACTTCGGTTGGGATGATAGCCAATTCGACTGTCTGGACAAGCTCTGGACACGCGAATCCGGTTGGCAGTGGAACGCGACGAATCCGTCCTCCGGCGCGTACGGCATCCCCCAATCACTGCCCGGCAGCAAGATGGCGTCCGCGGGACAGGATTGGAAGACGAACGCGGCCACGCAGGTCAAATGGGGATTGGGTTACATCCAACAACGCTACCAGTCGCCTTGCGGCGCTTGGGCCCATTCCGAAGCGACCGGCTGGTACTGATGGACCTCGAGTGGAAGGAAACAGAAATGGAAGCATTGAACCTCGCGGACAACGCGTTGAAGGGTTTGAAACCCGACCCGGCCTGGGATGTGTCCGGCGTCCGAGACATGGCCGGCGGCGTGATCGCCGTCGCGCTCGTATTGTGCGTGGGCGTGATCATCATCGGCTGCGTCAGCCTCATCCCGGGACTGGTGTCCAACAACCAGATGGAACGTGCGTTCAGTTGGAAACGCCTGCTCGCCGCCATGCTCGTCCCGTTCGTGATCGGCGCCGCCGTGAGCGGATGGGGTTGGAGCTGCAACGTGTTCGGCTCCAACGGGTTGGGCGTGAACCGTTCCTACACGCAGGCGTCCGGCAGTGGGAAAACCAACCTGAAGGACGGTCGAGGCAAGGGCGACGACAGTCTGACCGGACTGGTCAAACAGTTGGGCGACGACATCGTGTCCGGTATCTCCGACACGGTCAAGACCACCGTGAAAGGCGCCGTCGACGACGCTTTGAAGGGTTGGAACTGGGTCTCCGGCGGTGACGGCAAGGGCAACATATTCCGTAAGGCCGGCCAGGGCATCAAGGACGGCGCGACCGGCCTATGGAAATGGTTGACCGGAAGCAAATAATCCCCCTGCCGATTATCGGCGTGGCCGGGCCGTCCGGCCGCGTGGAATCTTCTGAAAGGAGTGTGCATCATGTTACACAATCTCGCGGCGCCCGCCGCGGCAACAATCGTGTCCGTCGCCACCGGCCTGAACAACGGTGACATCTCGAACCTGAAGGTGAGTCCGAACTTCACGTTCTTCCCGTTCATGCAGTTGGTGTCCGACATGGTCGGCGGCCTGTGGGCGTTGAGCCTGTACATCGCCGTCGGAGCGTGGATCTGCGCGGCGATCGCCTGGATCGCCGGCCGTGTGATCCATTCCGGTCCGATGCAGCAGTATTCCGGCACGGTGTTCATCTGGTGTGCCCTGGCGACGATGATCCTGGGCAGCGCCATGGCGATCGTGAAGTTCTTCGCGACGCAGGCGCTGTTCTGACGGCTCCCGCCTGACACACCCCTATTCACGCCGTGGCCGGGCCAGTCCCGTCCACGGCATTTCCTTTTTTGAAGGAGGCCGGATGTCACTCATCATCCAGACCGTCTTCGCGAACCTTATCGACTGGCTGTTCAAACCGTTGGACAACCTGTGCTCCCAACTGTTGACGGGCGCCTTCAGCGGCCTGGTGGGCAGCATGTCCAATGACGAATGGAACGTCGCCATCACCGCGGCGAACCGTATCGGCTGGATCATGGGATTCGTGAACATGGCGTTATGCGTCATCGGCGCCTTGCAGGCCGCGGCCAAAGGCAGCGTCGCCGACGTGATCAAAAGCTTCGCGATGGCCGTGCTCGCATGGCCGTTGACCGCGGTGTGCATCAGTGTGATGATCACCATGGACGGCATCGTCGGACAGATCACGCACAGGATCCTCACCGTCCCGTTGAACGGTGCCGGCACATCCGACCCGTTCGGCGACAGCATCGTGTCGAACCTCATCGGCACGATCGTCAAGACCACCGGCGGATACGATCTGATCATCCGCTGCGTCGTGGACTCCGTGCTTTTCCTCGCGGTCCTCGCCCTGGCGGGCATGCTCGCCGCACGCGACATCAGCCTGATCCTGCTGGCCTGCGTGGCGCCGCTGCCGGTCATGATGACCGGTTGGAAGGTCACGCGTCCCGCCGCGGCGAAATGGGCGCAGGCCGTGGTCGGCGTGCTCCTGTCCGCACCGTTGAGCGCCCTGGTCATCATGGTGGGTTCCGGCATCTGCTTCGTGTCGAAGAACAATCCGAACTACGTGCAATCGTTCTTCCCCGCGCTGATGGGCATCGCCACGATCATCATGGCATGCTTCAGTCCGAAGCTCATCATGCCTGCCGTGAGCTTCATCGGCGAGAACGTTACCGCCGACATGCAGGAGCGTGGCGGCAAGATCGGTCCAAGCGCCATCAAGGCCGCGGCCCAGGTCACGGCCGGTGTCGTGCAGGCCGCGACCACGGGCAACACGAGCGGTCTCGGCAAGGCGTTGAACTCGGGAGCCGCGTCCGTGCTTTCCGCATCCCAAGGCAATCCGGGCGAATTGGGCCGTTCCCTTCCGGGCCTCGCCTCCGGCATCAAGGACCTGCTGCCCAAGGACGGGCAGGCCGGCGGCGCGGACGGCGACTACACGTCGAACGGCGGTGTTGGCGATGACGCGCGGAAAACCCAGTCCACGCCGGACGTCCAGCCGGACGGCGCGGACCGTTCCGGTTCGAGCCAGGTCATGGACGCCGCTTCCCGTCCAAACGACGCGCCTCCGCTCCCACCATCGGCGACGGATGGAATGGACCGTTCCGGTTCGAGCCAGGTCATGGACGCCGCGGCGAAAACGGATGGGAACGAGACCGGTTCCGGCCTATCCTCCGTCCCTCCCGCACCGCAACCCACGCCGGACGTTTCCGTTCCTAACACGCCAAGCGCGCCGGGAGCACCCGGCGTTCCAGGCGCTCCTGGACCGGCCGGTGGCCAGGGCGGTAGCGCGTACGCCGAAGGAGGCCAGGGAGGCCAGGGTGCGGACGGTGGCCAAGGTGGCCAGGGCTCGGACGGCGGACAAGGAGGCCAAGGCGGTACCGGTGGCACCGGTGGCCAGGGAGGCTCCGGTGGCCGTGGCGGAAACGGCGGCATGGGCGGCTCGTCCGGCGGTTCGAACCCGTACCAGGGCGTCAACGGCTCCCCGTCCGGTCCGACCGTCGGCTGACGCCATCCGTTATCGACACGCGGCCGTGTGGCCGTAATACCGGAGGGAACCCGCCATCCTGGGCCCGACCCCAGGCGGGTTCCCTCCATTGTTTTTCCGACAACCGATAATCCGATGGAGGTTTCCATGTCCGATAACGAATCCAATACCGGCCGGAGCAGGGTCCCCTCCGCGTCGTTCAGCCGACTGTCCGCCACACGCGTGGTCCTCGGCCTCGACAAGGCCCAGCTGATCGTCTGCGTCCTCGGCCTCGCCATCCTCGTGGCCGGAGCGGCCATGGGCCTGAACGTGCCGGTCATGATATTGGGCGCGCTCGTCCTCGCCTACGGCATCCCACGAATCCAGGGGTTGAGCCTCGTGTCATGGACATGGATCTGGACGCATTGGCGTGGCCGGCTGAAGGACGGCACGAACCGTTGGGCGTACTCGCCGCTCGCGTCCGGCCGCCCGTTGGGCGTGCTGGGATTGTACGGGCATGTCGAGGACCGTGCCCAGACCATCGAAGGCGACGGCGTGGAGGTCGTGGGCACCCCGTTCCAGGGAGCCTGCTATCTGTGGGATCCGGACAAACGGCAGGCCACTGCCGTACTGACCGCGAACGTGGAGGAATGGGTTCTTTCCTCCGACCGGCAGAAGGCCGGCCGTGCGATGGCGTTGAACACGATGCTCAAGGAACTGTCCGAAACGGACGGTTTCGTCGAATTGAAGGAGACAAGCTTCGTGCTTCCCGGCCACACTCCCCCGGAACCCGAATACCTCAAGGACGATCGGACGCCGCAGTGGGCGCGTGAGGATCTGGCGAACCTGTGGCGCCTGCCCGACATCCTCACCCCATTGCAGAACTCGAACTACGTGAGCGTGAGCGTGAACGCGGACCGTCTGCCGCACGTCGTGAGGAAGGACCGGACGGAACGGGCCGCGGTCGGCATCGCCATGGGCGACCTGATCCGCATGACCGTCGCCCCGTCCCTGCTGGACTGCGGCGCCCGCCGGAACACCATCCACTGGTGTTCAGTGGACGACCTGCGGTATCTGATCCGCACCGTCGCGGACCCGGAGCATGCGGCCGACCGTCCACCGGTCAACAGGGACGATCCGACCGTGACCTGGTGCGAGGAAGCCAAGGAACACGACTACATCACCTTGGACTCGTGCGTGGCACGCTCGTTCTGGATCTACCAGTGGCCCGACTTCGACGTGCAGGCCGGATGGATACGCGACCTGGTCACCGACCGGCGCATGATGGCGTTCTGCCATATCTGGCGGCCTTTGACGATGGAACAGTCCGAGGCGGAACTGCGCAACCGCAAGAGCAGTATGCGGCAGCGCAGCAAACTCCAGGACCAGCGTGAGAAAAGCCGTGACGAGCGCCGTGAGGAGAAGGAGCAGCGGCTGCGCGAGCTGGAGCAGGAGGCCAACTGGCCGGACACCGACCACCAGGGATTCATCACCCTGTTCGCGTCCAGTCTGCCGGAACTCGACGTGTTCGACCGTGACATGCAGAACAAGGCCAAGAACTGGCATATGAAACTCAACCCGATGAAGGGCCAGCAGCGTGCCGCGTTGACGACCATCCTGCCCCTCGGCATCTGATCGGGACGGTTGACATGGACGATCGATGGATGCGGGGCTTCTGCGTCCGCTAGACCTGCTGGCCTTCCTGTCCATGACGCCCCCGTCGGATGCGCGCACCCCGCATTCAGGGCGCGTCCCGCCGGCGCGGCGTCCCATTCCCGGAAGGGCGTCGGACGGGGACTGGACCGTCCGCTGGCCGCGTCCGCCGCCGGCTCGCGCCCGGCGATAACGGCCCGCCGGCCCGTGAACTAGCTGAAGGACCGCGGCCGGGGGCTGCGGGGAACGGAGAAAAGAAAAATGAACACATCGGTGAATGAGCTGCTGTCGAATCCGGCATTCCGACCGCTGGTACTACTGGATGTGCTTGCGGTGTTCTTGATGATCATATGTCTGGTCTTCCGACGCATGAGGAAGGGCTATTACGTCGAGCAGGCGAATGACGTCCGCAAGGCGGCGATGCTGAACATTGCAGTCCGCAACGTCACCGGAATGGGGGTTTATTCGGCACCCGGCTATTGGGCCAACGTCGCCTTCGATGGTCTGGGCACGGTTCTCGACGTGCCCGTACAATCCCAGTACGCCCAACGGGCGGCCGGACGCGAGCGGCGAGTACGCCCAACGGTTCGTGCCGTCCTTCAGCTGGCCACGCCATTTGTCGTTCAGATGCTCGACGCTGAACTCTGCCGGTCATCGTGCGTCGTCCATCGCATTTTCGCAGGCGTTGACGGCGTCGAACCATCCTTCCAGGGAAGAGTAATGGTCCATGGCTTCCTTGGACACGTTCCGTATCCTCGTCGCGTCAAGGGTCTGGCCGGACGTGGTCACAATCCGCAACGTCTCCGTCCGGTCGAGTTTCCCACCGTTGCCGGTCATGTAGAACACGAGTCGGGAATCGCCCGGGTCCAATGCCGCGAGACCTGTTCCGACCGTCGGTTTCATGGTCTTGTCGTATCGGCCGTCCTCCGTGAAGGATGGCATGCACAACATCATGGGCTTTCCGGAATCACCATCTCGTTTGACCGCGATGATGCTGCCGGATGTTCTTCCCGTGTTCGACAATACGATCGCGCCGATCTGCCGTCCTGTCCCGTCACTGGACATGCTCCTGGCGTAATAGTCCTCGTCGAACCAGGAGAACACGGGACCGGATTGTTGGAACTGCCGTGCGGATTCCTTGTACGATTCGTTGGCCTGTTTGATTTGTATGTATGTGGCTCCGAATCCACCAAGGGTGAGGACGATCGAAAGGATGGACAGCAGGACTCCGATCTCGTCGAAGTGGCCGTCTATTTTCTTTGCCCACCTGTATGTGGTTTTCTTTTTCGACTGGTCCCACATGTTGTCGTCCGCGCGTCCGATGCGGTACAGCCATTCCTTTTCCGTCAGTTTCCTGGCGTCCTTCTTCTCTTCGGCGGTCAACGTGGGATCGTACTTGGCGGCTTTCTCTTTCTCGTCCTTTTTATCCATAAACCGATACTGTAATCCGAAAGGAAACGATTGTAATGAGCATATTCCATCAGTTCCATGGGTTTTGGATGTCCGCAGGGACTGTTTTTCATTTCTGGGTTTTTTTCTGTGCTGTGGTTCTGTCTCCTGTTGTGTTGGGATTCATCTGGATATGCGTGAGGGATTGTTTGTTGTTCGGGTGGATCGAGGCCCGTGCCTGCGCGGGACGCGGTTTCGTCAGCATATCCCACCGGTTCGAATCCGAATGGTCCACTGTGGACGTGCTGTCCTACCGTGTCCATCGGAGGAAACTCATCGTGCATTACCGTGTGACGAACCGGTCCGACGAGCCTTGTGGTTTCGGTGCCGACCAGTTCCGCGCCTTCCAGCATGGCATCGCCATCGGCCAGTCGAGTCCCGAGGATGATCTGCGGGGTTGGGAACGGAATGTGACGTTGCTTCCCGGTGCCTGTGTGACGTTCGACCAGATGTTCCTCCTGTGTGACAGGTCGCCGGTCACTGTGGTGGCGAGGTTTTGGGAGGATTTGGATGGCGAGCCGTTCGTCCTGCAGGTTTCCCATAAACAAGGACGCGGTCGGGAAGGAAAGTAAAAATCATGAATCTTGAGGATTTTATCGTATCAACCATTTCGGATGCCAAACCCATGATAATCCTGGCGCTCTGTGTCATTGTGCTTTTCGTCATTGTGGCGAGCCTCGTGGAAGTTCGATGCCGATACTCCGGCCACCGGTCCGGAAACGTCCCGGTACCCAATAGGGAGGAACAAGATCAAGGCGGATTCGACCTCGACGAATGGAGGAAGGCCCACGCGCCGGAATCGGTCCCGGACCGGCGCCCGTGGTTCTTCAAGACCGTGATGGGGCGCGGGCTTGTATGCCTGCTGACGAAGGTCATCCCGATCCTTCTCCCCGTCGTATGGTTCTCGCTGGTCGTCATGGGCATGCTGCCGAACCCGCTGGCGCTATTCGACTTCTCCTCCACGGACCCGCAGCCGTCGTTATTGAATCCAGCCAATGGATGCTTCTGGCTGCTTCTGACCATGTTCATCGTCGTCGTCCTGCACGATTCACTGCCCGCCCTGCTGCGAAGGCTCGGTTGGATGATGGATAAGCCCAAGACCGCGTCGGCCTCGTTGACGTCCATGGTGGAGAGCCATTACGGCGTATCGAATCTGGAGGTCGACTGGTTCGGCGCCGCGGCCGGAGGGGTCCCGCCGTTCGACGGACTGTACTCCTGCCGCTACGACACCGGACGGCGTAGGAACAACGGCGTACTCCGCGTGCGGAATCATCGTGTCTGGCTGTATGGGCCGGACGGATGCGAGGAGGAACGCCATGGACACTGAGCATTCCTATTACGCCCGCGTTCTGGATGAGGTCGAGCGTCTGCAGCCGGTCGGGGCTGGTGGCGGGATACTGGTATTGAATCTCATGTATCCCTGTTTCGAGCCTGGGGCGCGGGTCGGCATGGATCTGTCGGTGCGTTCCGGCGAAGACGCGTTTCCCGTGGGGACGTGGAAGGTCGGTCGACCGTACACGAACCGGTATATCCACTGTCCGGTGCGCACGGCCGGCCGCAAGGTCTCCCGTTGCGGTCTTCCTTTGGTGGCCCCTCTCGACCGGCTCAATGGAATCACTGGATTGACATGGACCGTGACGGTGGACCTCCCATATGCTGATGATCCGATCCGGATCATCCACAGGAGTCTCATATTCGACACGCAACTTAAAGTCATGCTCACACCGGAACGGCCTCACGGCAGTCTGATGGCGGAATGGCCGGCCATGGGACAACCGGACCTCACATTGAAAGTGAACGGAATCAAACGGGCCTTGTCTCCGCTGGTCGAGATTGATGGATGCGCGGGAATGCCAGGCGTGTTCATCTGATGACCTGAAAAGTGAAACGGGAATGGAAAGTGAACGGTTCCGTCACATGGCTTGTAGACGGTGTTCTTCGTGGTGCGCGTGGGCGGCCTGAATGGGTCCAGCCAGGGCGGCGAGGATCGTGGTGGCGTCGGAGTCCTCGACCGTGAGCGAGGCCATCAGATCGGAGGCCTGATCGCCCGTGAGCTGCGCGGCCGGAGCTGTCGCGGGAGCGGGCTCGTTCTCGTCCGCCAGTCGTTCATAGATGTCGGTCATTTCCGTTGTCTCCATTTCATCCAGCAGGTATGTCGGCCAGATGCTCGATGTGGAACACGAGCATGTCACGTCCCTGCGGCCGGGCGAGCACTTCTATCAGCTTGTCGTTCCATGCGCCGGCATGGCATTAATCATTGCAGGTCCTAATGGATGGGCTTGTTTCGGGACCCGTATCCTTATCGCGGCGGCTCTTCAGTGACGCATGTGAGAAAGCATAGTGAATGATAGTAAGGAGCTGAAGCGTGGCGGAGGATATCGACAAGGTGGAGCGTGCGCGTCTGGCGCGCAAGGCGATCATCGACCATATGGATTGCGACGACTGCACGGAGGATTACGTGTTCCTTCTGCGGCAGGGTGGCCGTGAGTTCGGCATGGGACTGACCACGGTGCTTTCCATGCTCGCGTTCGCCGAACATGAGGGCGCGGTGCCACCCCTCTCGACGGAATGGTGGATAAAAGTCAGCAGGAGGTACCAGTGAGTTTGGTCCTGACCGATGATAGGCGAATCGTCCTACGATTGGAACCGATATCGGTTCCGGTTAGTGGAGGTTCGCCATGGATGTTTTCAGAACAGGTCGAAGAGGACGCGTTGTGCCGTTGACGGAAGAAAATTATCGGCGGGAAACGAACCGGAAAGCACCGTTCGTGCAGATGCGGGGCGGACATCCCTCGTATTTCGCGGTATGTCCGGCGTGCGGCAATCCGATCCTGATCTGCAACCTGTTCAAAAGGACTGACGGAAGCCGGTCGGCCAATCCGTACGGCCGGCATTACTCGGCGTCGGTTCCTGGAGTCGCGGACTATGACGAGACCGCGTACATGTTCTGTCCGCTGTCCAGGAACCATTCGGATCCCGGTAACACGCGCCGGACTCCGACGGATAAGGCCGGACGGGAACTGTACGCTCTGATGCGCGACCAATTCGACCGGTATGTTTACATCTGGGAGAAGACCACGGGCCTGCATGTGGGACGTGGATACGCTCGGGAACTGCTGTCCATGTGGCGTGCCGATGAGGGATGGCGGTATTATCGCGCCTCCTATTTCAACCAGTCGTTCATGCTTTTCTACGCCGCGCCCGCCCAGAATCTGATGGGACGGTACTTGCTGGTAGATGGCCCATTGCACTGTTATCTGAAAAAGCTACGGATCAAAAGCATTCGTTTCACTCCAACCAGGATGGATGGTTATGTCCGTGTCGATAGAGCGGAGGGCCATGGTTTCGTCGATTTGTCTTTCCTTATCCACGATCAGAGTCCTGTCATGCGCGGCGAGCATTGCGTGGAAACCTATCGGCTGTCCGTATGCTTGGGTGACGTCCGGTTCGAACCTGATCTGAAACTGGTATTGGATACCGGTTTCCTGGACAGTCTCATGGCGACGGACGATTCACATAGGAACCGAACGTTGTTGGACATGGCCGCCGACGTGTTGGATTAGAAACCCGTATCGGCTGTTATCGGTCGGCCGTCATGTGGGATGGTTGACGGAAACGTCCGGGCTTCTCCCTCCTCCCCTTGAGGGAGCGTCCGGCGTTCCCGTCCGGATGGGTTCTACCCCTTCCCATCCGACATTCGACGGGAGCCGTCCGCCGGACCGTTTTCTGTCCCGTTTCTTTTTGTCTATCTTCTCGACGGGAGGTCCGGCGGACGGCCTTCTCATTTTTCTTCAGGAGGTTTCCCATGATTGACGACGACGGTTACGACGGCATACGGTCGCATGGCGTGGACCCGGATTGGAATCCGTTCTCCACGCCACGCGACGACGACCCGGACGATATCGGCTGGGATGACGGCAGCGAGACGCCTCACGCCAACCCGTCGCGCATGTCAGAGAAGGGCGTGGCCGTCCTCACCGCATGCACGCTCGTCATCGCGGTCGCGGGCATCGGCATGGTCATCACGGAATCACGGTTGAGCGTGCGCCACGACCAGCTCGTCTCGGAATGTTCGGACGCGGTGGCGTCCATGAACCGGAATCGTGAACGGTTGGAAGGACTCGTGGCCGTGGACCTCAACATCGACGGGTCCGTTCTGGACGGGAAAAGGGCCGGACGATACGAATCGTTACGGACCATACGACGCGCGCCATCCATCCAATGCGACGCGACTCTGAGGAACAGGCAACTCGAATCGAACACGGTGAAGGCGAGGAAACAGGCGTCCGCATACGTGGAACAGTCCAAACGGGTGGCCGCGTTCCGGAAGGAGTACGACAAGACCCGATCCGAGAAGTCACGGCGTGACGACATGACGCGACTGTCCAGACTGTCCAGTGACCTGCGTGCCGCGAGGGACCTGCTCGACCGGACGGCCGGCATGGAACTGTCCGTCCCGTACCTGCGGTCCAGGCTCGCGGACACGGTCGAACAGGCGGAACCGTTCGACGGGGCCGACGATGCGGACCATCGACGCGTGTCGGCCTTGGCGGACACGTTGGAGGACCTGATGAATCAGGTACGAGAAAACGCCGGACTATGAGACAAGGGACGTGGCTGGCCAATGCGGGCGGATATGCCGGTCATGGGGCGGCTCCATTAGAATGGGCATCATGATCGACATCCAAGATTTTGAATCATGCGAGACTTCCGGACAGTTCTACGGCGGGAACGCCGGACGGAAGATCGGACTCGTCTGGAGGGCCGGCGACTGGTTGGTGAAATTCCCCGGAACGACCAGGAACCTTCAGGGCAGCGTTCCTTCGTATACGACCGCGCCGGTGTCCGAATGGCTGGGATCCCACGTGTATGCCGCTCTTGGCATACCGGTTCATGAAACGGTGCTGGGAATCCGTGATGGGCGTATCGTCTGCGCCTGCAGGGACTTCACCTTCCCGGATTCCAGACTTGTCAATTTCCATGATCTGAAGAACTCGCTTTCCGATGACGAGCCAGGATTCACTGAGGACGCGTCCACCGGTTCCGGAGTGGTGCTCGCCGACGTACGGTCGGCGATTCACCGCATCCCGGTTCTTCGCTCGATCGATGGAGTGTCCGACCGGTTCTGGGACATGTTCGTGGTGGACGCGTTCATCCGCAACATAGACCGGAACAACACGAATTGGGGCGTGCTCAGGAATCCACGCGGGGAGTTCTCCCTCGCGCCGGTCTACGACAATGGCAACTCGTTCAACAACAAAAGAACCGACTCGGGAATCGAACGCCGTCTCGCCAACCCGGATCTCATTCGCCAAGACGCGTTGGACGTCCGCTCCTGCTACGTGACGGATAGGGGAAAACCCATCGCCCCATTGAAATACCTCGCATCAGGACAGGACGAGGAATGCACCAAGGCGTTGGATCGCTTCATGGAAAGATACGATCCACGTTCCTTCCATGATCTGCTTGGCTCCATACCGTCCATGTCGCATGGTCTCACCGTCGTGCCTGATGGTTTCCACGAATACCATCGCAGGGTCTGCGACTATCGGTACGAGCACGCGTTCATGGAGGCATGGCGCGACCTGCATCCAACTGTGGGTGTCCCGTCCAGTCCGGAAGCATCCGTCCCCGAGCCTCTTCCTGATCCCGATCCCTCCGTCTTACCCTCATCTTCTGTTCCGACGTGTTTCGACGGTCCGGGAATGTGACGCGTCCGTCTCGATATCAATGGTCAAGGAACGTGGAACGGACAACCGGACCATCGAAAGCGTATCCTGAAAAGTCGCCTGAAGGTTCCGGACTGGGAGAGGATGACGGGCAATGAGCTGGGCGGACCTGTTGAAAAGCATCGTATGCGTTCTGAACCTCATCGCATGCGTGCGGTTGACCGGACCATATCTGATTCCGAAACGGTCCGACCGTGAATGGTCGGAAGCGCGACGTCGTACCGACCTGTACTGTCGTCTGGCCGGCTGGATAGGCGTGTTCGCCTACTCGTACGGACTGGGTCACGGGCTCATGCATGCACGGGACGGATGGACCGGCATGGCATCCGGCGTGGAAGTGATCCTCCTGCTGGTCCAAATCCTGAATCTCGCCATCTGGACGTATCTGCTCGTTCGCTCGCATGGCAGGAGCCTGTAGCCTCTTCCCTGTGCGATATCAACAAGGGGTTATGTGGGTAATATGAATCACATACGTAGTCGAGAAGGAGTCGTCATGGACGAGAAAGACAGCATGACGCCGGACACCATCCCGCAGTCCACGCCCGTGGACGGGACCGTTTCGGCCGGAAGGAAGAACCGCAGGCCGGTCGTCATCGGCGTGGCCGCCGTCGCGGCCGTCGCGCTGGTCGCGGGTGGCGTGTGCGGATACAGGGCGTACGAGAACCATCGGGTGTCGGTGGCGCGCCAGGCGTGCCAGTCGGCCGTCACGGACCTGGGTAAGACGGTGAAGTCGTATAAGGCGCTGCTCGGCGCGGATGCTACGACGGCCGCGTTGAAGACGGATGCGACAGGCGTGAAGGACGTGAAGACCCTTGACGCGCTCAAACGGGCCGTTGGGGCGGAGACTCCCGCCATGGTCAAGTGCGACGCGTCCGACAAGACCGGTCTGGACGAGGCCACCGCCAAGGCGGACAAGACGGCCAGGAGCGTGAAGGCGGATGCGAAGACGCTGCAGGCCGCGGTCAGGGCGGTCGAATCGTCGAAGCTCGACAAGACGGTGGACGATGCGGACGGACTGTACAGGGCGACGGAAGGCAAGGTCCAGGACGATAAGACCCGTGACGCGTTGAAGCAGGCCATCGCCAAGCGCGACGCCGACGCAATCGCCAAGGCCGTCAGGGCCGTGAACGATTCGAAGACGGCGAAGGACCAGGCCGACGCCGAGGCCACCGCGAAGGCGCAGGCCGAACAGGAGGCCGCGGCCCAGGCGGCCGCCGCACGGCAGGCCCAACAGCAGGCGCAGGCGCAACGCTCGTACTCGTACGGTTCGTATTCGTCCGGCGGCTGGTCCGGTTCCGCCGGTGGACGGTCCTATTCCGGCGGATCGTATTCAGGCGGATCGCAAGGCCAGGGTGGCGGCTCCCCGAGCGGGAACTCCCCCGCGCCAAGCATCCACTACGACTGGGAAGACAAAGTGACCATCAATCCGAATTGCGATGGACAGCATTTCTGCCCTTTGGGCTGATTCGCCTCATCCAGCCTTCCAAAGGCCCCGCCCTGTTGGGCGGGGCCTTTCCCTTTCCCGTACCTCCCATGCCGCGTAACCCCCGAACCCATATCGAGCCCCATCGGCGCCCGTACGCGTGGAACCGGTTGGATGGGTCGGTCCCCGTGAGGGGAACCGCGCAGGGAACGTGCGTTCCCGCCGTCCCGTCCCGCCCGCACGGCGGGACGTTCTGCAAGCAGAATCTCTGAAAGGAGACGGAACATTGGGTTCCAACAAGAACAAGAAATGGGGCAAGGCCACGATAGCCGGCCTGGTCGCCGCGGCCACGCTGGCGTCCCCGGTCGTCGGCGCGTTCGCCGCCGACGGTGGCGGCGGCTCCGGTGACGGCACGGGCACGGGCGACGGCTCCGCCGGCGGCACCGGCAAGATCACATGGGTGTACAAGGACTCCTTCGGCTCCCCGACCCGCGAGAATGTGAAATCCGCCATGGGATCCGTCGGTGTGAAGTCGATGGACGGCAGCGAGTCCAACAGCGCCATCGACGAGGCCGTGAACGGCGCGAACGCCGAATGCGTGGCCCGGTCGAAGGCTTCGGGCAACCAGAATCCGACCTGCCGCCTCGTGTCCGTGGGCTTCGTGCACACGCCCGGCGCGAACGGCGACTGGTACACGGGCGCCAACGGCTCCTTCAGCGCGGACCAGTGGAAGGCGGCCTACAACGCCTCCGGCATCCCGAACGGCACCTATTCGTATCAGGGAGCCAATTACAAGACTTCCGATGCTTTCAGCGATGGAGCCACAACCATTAACAGTCTCGCGGCCCGTGAGATGAACAAAGCCCCGCGCGCGGTCGTCGCCATCGTCCTCGATCAGGACGAACCGCCGGTCGACTACGATCTGACCGTCAGCACGCAGGCGGGTGGCCTGTTCACCCAGGCCGGTTCGACCGATGACGTTTCCGACGCGATCACCACCAGCCGTGGCGGCAGCACGATCTCCGAGGACGTGACGGGCACCGTCACACTGCATTGGACCGGTCTGGACGGCACGACCCGTACCGCGTCCAAACAGTTCACCCAGAACAACAACACGACCAAAAGCGTCTCGTTCGGCTATAGGGACGTGGACAAGTCTTGGAAGGTCTGGCCGGCCGGCTTCTACTACTATGATGTGACCGTCGGCAAGCAGGGCCATATGAAGGCCGCGGCCAGCCATATGGGCGCGCAGGACGCGAAGGAATCCTGGAAGCCCGTTCCAACCCCGCCGTCGAAGAAGCTCACCAACATGGCGGGCCAGCAGGTCACCGCCGAGGCCCAGCAGATCGCTTCCGGCAGCCTGTATACGGCGCATATCACCGCCCAGTCGAACGCGTCCGAGCATTTCTGGCTGTACGACACGATCGACGTGACCGGCCAGAAGGTCCTGATCGGCGGCGCCGACAAGGACGACTATTCGAAGATCACCGTGACCGACCAGGACGGCAACACCGTCAAGGCCGACATCACGGTGGACGATTCCCATGCGGGCAAACGCGTCGTCAAGGCGCACGTGCCGAACCCGGTCTCCGGACAATACACGTTGAACGTGCCCCAGTCCGCGACCCCGACCGGCACGGACTACACCATCCCGGACGACAGCCAGGCCTGCTGGACCGGCGACGAATACGGCAATGCGGATAAGAGCCACTGCCAGACCGGCAACAGCGAACAGGTCGGCAAGGTCACTCCGAAGCCCGACAAGGTGTGGGTGTTGGACTCCAACGGCGCCCTGACGGCCGAGGATCCGCAGCATACGAACGACAAGGGCAGCGACAACCGCACGTTCGTGACCGGCGACGCGATCGGCGCCGTGGTCAACGGCCGTATCCCCGCGCACCTGCTCAACCCGTTCACCTCCTACGCGATCACCGATGATTGGACCGCTTCGGCCCAGTGGATCGACTGGAACCACAAGGACCAGGTCAAGGTGTACGTGGACGGCAAGGACGTGACCGACCAGTTCGACATCACGGTCGACACCGCGAAGCACACGACCACCGCGACCGCGAAGCAGTCGTTCCTCGCGAAGACCGCGTTCGGCACCAAGGACCGCAAGGTCAAACTGTACATCGGCGGATACGTGAAGCAGACGCCGAACGCGCAGGCCGCGGCCGACCAGAGGAAGCTGACCAACAAGGCCTCCGAGAAGTGGAACAACGAATCCCAGCCGACCAATGAGCCGCCGGTCTACGTGCGTAACCCGAAGCCCGACAAGGTGTGGAGCGCCGACCAGGGCCAGGCCGCCACGGCCGAGGACACGGCGTGGAGCAACAAGGTCAACGCGGACACGCACACGTTCGTCCAGCAGGACGATTTCGGCGTGACCGTCAACGGCCTGCTGCCGAAGAACCTCGCCAGGAAGATGAGCTCCTACGAATTGGGCGATGATTTCTCCAAGAGCGCGAGGAACATCGACCTGGACTCCGCGTCGGTGACCGTCACCATCGACGGCAAGGACGCGAACAGCCTGTTCGACGTGCACAAGCAGGATGGCAGGGTGTGGATCACCGCGAAGCAGTCGCTGCTCGACACGACCTACAACCAGGCGGCGGACCGCAAGGTGCGTATGACCATCAGGGGCGCGTTCACCAAGGGCGTGCTCAAGGCCGGACAGAAGGTCCAGCTCACCAACGGCGATTGGGAGAAATGGAACCAGCAGACCGTGCCCGGCAACGAGCCGCCCGTCAAGGAGTGGAGCCCGAATCCGGACAAAAGCTGGGTCAAGCTCGGCGATGATGGCACCTGGCAGGCCGTGGTCGATCCGACCGAGTCGAACAAGACCGGTGCGGACACGTTGAAGTTCCTCGACGGCGACCAGGTCGCGTCCGTGGTCAACGGCGTCATCGCGTCCGATCTCGTCAAGGTCACCGACATCAAGCTGACCGACGACTACGCCAAGGCCGACTACATCTGGGATCTCACGTCCGACAAGTCGAAGATCCGCGTGTACGAGGCCGACGCCACGACCGACGCGGCGTCCTCCGTCGCGGACATCGCGAACAAGGGCAGGGACGTGACCGACCAGTTCGACATCACCGTCCAAGGCACCAAGGTCACCGCGACCGCGAAGCCGGAATACCGTGCCGCGCAGGCCGGATTGAAGAATCCGAAGCAGATCAGCCTGCTCCTGCCTGGCGTGGTGAACTTCGCCAACGGCAAGGGTGCGGCACAGGTCCGCAAGGACTTCAGGAAGGCCGCGGGCGACGAGCTCACGTTCTGCGAGAACCCCGACGGCTCCAAGCTGACCAATTCGGGTTCCGAGAAGGTCAACAACGAGTCCCAGCCGACCAACGAACCGTACATCTGCGGCTACGTTCCGCCGGTCAAGAAGAAGGTCATCTCCGAAGGCAGCCAGGGCGGCGCGAACAACGACGCCGACGACAAGGTCGTGTATCCGGGCCAGAAGGTCGAATACCGTCTCACCACGCAGCCGAAGCTGCCGTCCGATCTCGCGTACCGGATCGTGTCCATCCAGGACACCGACACGTACGACCGGTATCTCGAACCCGACCCGCAGACCCTGGAGGTCACCGACCTCGCCACCGGCGACCAGTTGGCCACCTCGGATCCGCAGATGGGCGTCGAGGGCGACTACACCGTCGCATGGGACACCGCCAACCATCGGTTCACCATCACGTATTCCAACAAGTACGTGGCCGAGCATTGGAAGGCCGGCACGAACCCGCAGGTGCAGGTCCGTTTCGAAGGCACCGTGGCGAAGGACGCTCCGGCCGACCGCAAGGTGAACAACCAGTGGATGCTCACGTTGAACAATTCGATCACCCCGTCCAACATCGTCGACAACGTGCCGCCGGTCCACAACCCCTCCAAGAAGGACAACCAGTCCAAGGAACAGGGCGATCCGACCGTCAGCATCGACGGGAAGACCATGCTGCTGGGCGATACCGGCAACTACGTCGTCACCCTCGACCTGAAGCAGACCAACAACGCGTACCGCGTGTGGAAGGCCGGCATCACCGACGATTTCGATGACGAGTACGTCGCCATCGACGAATCCAAGATCGAGGTGCTCGACCAGTCCGGCAAGGACGTGACCGGAAAGTTCAACATCCAGATCAAGAACGGCGTCGCATACGTGTACGCGAAGACCGTGGACACGTGGATCCCGAAGAAGGGCGTCACCGTCAAGGGCGACCCCCAGCCGAAGGACCTCGCCAAGTATTCGACCAACGGCAAGCATGATCCGCTCAACGATCCGGCCATCGACCAGAACCTCCTCGGCCAGACCTACCAGGTCGTCATGCCGTACAAGGTCGTCAAGGTCAAGGATGGGTACACGGTCAGGAACAAGGCCATCCAGGTCACCAACGACACGACCGTGGAGACCAACGAGGTGTCCAACCCGCTCAAGCCCGTCAACCCGGCCAAGGACGTGACCGTCAAGGTCGGCGGCGAAAGCATCGACGGCAGAAGCGTGTACAAGGACCGCACCTTCCTCTACCAGCTCGACAGCTCCGTCATCCCGGCCGACCGCGCCTACCCGCAGGTCAGCCAGTGGAAGATCGTGGATCCGCTGAACACCGAGTACGACCAGTACACGGGCCAGTGGGCCGTGTACGCGACCCGCGACCTGTACAGGGACGGCAAGGTGCTCGCCGCCAAGGGCGACAAGCTCGCCGGCAACGGCTTCGACAGCTCGAAGCTCGGCGGCGAACTGTTCACCGCCACGGCGGACGAGAACGGCCAGGTCGCCATCGAGGCGACCGAGGCGTACCGCACGCTCGTGTCCGCGGACAACTCGCATGAGGCCGGCTGGCGCGCGTACATCCAGTGCAAGCGCCTGAAGGTGTCCGAACGCGTCGAGAACCAGTTCACCGAGATCTTCAACGACAAGGAGTTCCAGTCCAACATCGTATGGACCCGCACCCCGGACATGACCCCGTCCATCCACATCGAGAAGTACGACGTGGCCTCCGGCGAACAGGCCGGCGACCGCGAC
>ERZ1034980.442-NODE-442-length-31031-cov-45.321636_pt1 | contig 31031 bp, 25 predicted proteins | sample MGYA00520622_ERZ1034980 | MGnify/ENA primary metagenome ERZ1034980 (study PRJEB33766, sample SAMN09781791) | gut metagenome | biome: gut microbiome | host: Homo sapiens | place: Madagascar | study: EMG produced TPA metagenomics assembly of the PRJNA485056 data...
ATCTTCTTCTCTATCATACGGAGGATAAGAACATCGCGCGCCGGAAGGAGCTCTATACGGCAGAGGCGCAGGCGTCGTATACCGGCCACGTCGTGGTGCCGGAGGATCTCGAGACCGTCGAGCTGTAAGCTGAAGTTTATGGGGTCTGACCCCATAAACTTCTGTTTAGAATTTGTTTAGAAAAATTTAATGGGGTCAGACCCCATTATGCAGCGCTGAAAATTTAATGGGGTCAGACCCCATTATCGTTGGCGCAAAAAGGGGAGAGTTATGGGGACAAATTACGTGGCGTACTGGAAGACGCTGCCATATAAGCTGCTGGTGGGGCTCAAGTGGATCGGATTCGGGGTGCTGACCGGTATTCTGGTCGGGGGTGTGTCGGCGCTGTTCGCGAAGGCCATCGTGCTGGCGACGGGCTTCCGTCTGGCGCATACCTGGATCGTGTTTCTTCTGCCGCTCGCGGGCCTATTCATCGTCTGGTTCTATCATCGCCTCGGGGCGCGGAAGCCGCGGGGGACGAACCTCGTACTGGAAGCTATCCGCGAGAGTGAGCGTGTGCCGGTGAAGATGGCACCGCTCATCATCGTGTCGACGGTGCTGACGCATCTCTTCGGTGGTTCGGCCGGACGAGAGGGTGCGGCGCTGCAGGTCGGCGGCTCGCTCGGCCATGGGCTTGGACAGCTGCTGCACTTCCGAAAGGAGGAGCGTCGCCGGACCATCATGTGCGGCATGAGTGCGGCCTTTTCGGCACTGTTTGGAACGCCGCTGGCCGCGACGGTGCTTTCGATGGAGATCAGTACCGTCGGCGTCATGTATTACTCGTCGCTCGTACCATGCGCGGTATCTGCATTGACCGCACACTTCGTGGCGCAGGTGATCAACCCGGGAAGCGAGGCGATGCTGCTCTCAGCGGTACCGGCCTTCCATGTGCGCGACGCCGTCTGCACTGGTCTGTTTGCGTGGGCGTGTGCGCTGGTGTCGATCCTCTTTGCGACGTCGATGCACAGCAGTAAGAAGCTGCTGCAGAAGTATTTCCCGAATGACTACATCCGCGTGGCGGTGTCCGGCGTGATCATCGTCGTGCTGACACTGCTCGTGGGCGACCAGACTTATAATGGTACCGGCTCGAATATCATCGCGAGCTGCATCGAAAACCCGACGTTCAAGCTGGCGTTTTATGCCTTCCTGCTGAAGATTCTCTTCACCTCGGTGACCCTCGGCGGTGGCTTCCAGGGCGGCGAGATCGTGCCGTCGCTCTTTATCGGTGCGACCTTCGGACATGTGGTCGGCAGTTTTACCGGCATGGACCCGGCGCTCTGCTCCGCGATCGGCATGGCCTGCGTCTTCTGCGGCGTGACGAACTGTCCGCTCGCTTCGCTGCTCATCGCGTTTGAGATGTTCGGCTTCGACGCGTCGTCGTACTTCATCCTCGCGATCGCGATCACCTATCTGTTCTCCGGTAACTACGGTATCTACGGCGCGCAGAAGATCCGCTTCAGCAAGTGGGATCCGGCGGAGATTGACGCGAATACACACTGACGAAGCACGGTGAGGAAGGCGTTCCCTGCAAGCAGTTTGCCTCCGGTGGAAAAATATGAAAACAGAACGCTAAGAAGCACTAAGCCTTCTGCAATCACTGAGTTTTCTTTATGAAAACTCAGCGTTGCAGAGGGTGCTAAGGAAAATGTACTAAGTGCTTCTAAGCGTTCTGTTTTTTATTTTCATCCTCGGCAAGTGCTTTTGGGAGCGTCTTCCCTGCCGTGCCTGTGTCCGTGAGACATCTGCAGCAATTCAGTGAAGCTCGTCGATGGCGAGCTTGATGGCCCCCATGATGCCCTGGTCGTCGTGGAGGGAGGCCGGGACGATGTAGTGGTCGAGGTCGGCGAGCTCGTCGGTGCGGACATAGCCGTTTACCATGGATTTCACCTTCTCGCGGATGAGTGGGAAGAGCTGCGCCTGGTGCATGACGCCACCTCCGAGGATGATGATCTGCGGACTCAGGGTCATGATGAGGGTGGTGCAGGCTTCTGCGATGTAGTGCGCTTCGATATCCCATACCTTCGGGTCATCCTTCAGGGTGATGGCTTTCTGTCCCCAGCGCTCTTCGATGGCCGGGCCGGCGGCCATGCCTTCGAAGCAGCTGCCATGGTAAGGGCAGTGGCCTGCATACGTATCGTCCGGGTGCTTCATCAGCGGGATGTGCCCGAACTCCGGGTGAAGCATGCCGTGTACGAGATGACCACCGGAGAGGATACCGGCACCGACGCCGGTACCGATCGTGATGTAGACGGCATCCGTGAGACCGCGCGCCTGTCCGTAGGTGAGCTCACCGAGGAGAGAACCGTTGACGTCGGTGTCGAAGCCGACCGGCACGCCGAGCGCGCGCTTCAGTATGCCGACGATGTCAACATGAGCCCAGCCCTTCTTTGGGGTCGTCGTGATATAGCCGTAGGTCGGCGAGCTCCGGCGAAGATCGACCGGACCGAAGCAGGCCACACCGAGAGCTGCGATCTCCTTATCGCGGAACCAGTCGATGATTGCGGACAGCGTTTCCTCCGGTGTGGTCGTCGGGATGGATGTCTGCTCGAGAATCGTTCCGTTTTCGTCGCCGAGCGCGCACACCATCTTCGTGCCGCCGGCCTCTAAAGCACCATAGAACATAATTTCATTTCCTCCTCTTGGATGGGGGCAGTCCCCTTGTGATCGTCTTAAGAATTCTGTAAGGGGGTCTGACCCCATTAAATTTTTCTAAACAGATTCTAAACTGGAAGTTTATGGGGTCAGACCCCCTTACGAAATTCTTAAGATATTGTAAAGCATGAAAGCATGAATGAATAGCAGAGAATACACAATGTACCCTCTTTAAAAAAGAGGGTACGAGAAAGGGGGATTCAAACAGTAATGTGTGGTCTGCTTTATAAATACCGGATAAAGAAGTTCTGCGCAGCCTGTACGCGTTCCTTTTCACCGGCCTCGTGTGCGAAGCCCGGGAGGATGGTCAGCTCCGTATGGACGCCGTGCTCCTGGAAATTTTTCTGCAGGCTCTTCATACGGGCTACACGATTATCGCCGTACGGGGAGTCGCCGATAAACTTGTTGTCGAGCTCGCCGACACTGATGAGGACGGGTACCTTCTTTACGGCTTCGAGGTCGACATCATAACCGAAGTAATCCTTGAAATCACGGATACCCCAGAAGTAGTCCTCGTCGGGATTCAGGAAGGTCGGACGGCCAGGTGCACCGATGGAGCAGGCCTTCAGACGATCAGGGTGAGCGAACAGGAAGCGGTTTACGAACTGTCCGCCACCGGAGTGTCCAAACATGAAGAACTGGTCGGTGTGGACGCCAGGATAGCGCTTCGCCATGTCCTCGATCATATCGAGGAGGATCAGGTCATAGCGGATGCCGTCGCAGGAGAGGAGCTTATAGCTGTTGAAGTCATCGCGTTGGATGAGGCCGCCCGGGAACATCGGTGCGAGTACTGCCATGTGATACTTGTCCGCGAGCTCCTTTGCCTGTTTGATATACTCTTCGATCGCACAGCCGGTTCCGTGAATGATGACGAGCAGAGAGTAGTCATGCTCTGCTTCGTCGTAGTAGCAGTCCGGGAGATGCACCCAGTAGTGGAAGCGCTGATCGGTCGGGCAGTGCCAGAGCATATTTAAGTAAGCATTGCCGAACAGATTTTTCTGCTGCTCAAGCGTGAGATTCGTAGCCAATGGATTCTGATTTGCCATACTGTACCTCCAGGATTACAGGAATTTACCGAAAACGAAGCTTGCAACGACGAGCATGACGGCACCACCGATTCTGGAAGAAATCTGAGCGTAGGACATCAGCTCCATGCGGTGTGCAGCACCGAGACACTGTACATCACCTGCTCCACCGCCGTTCGCCATGCAGAGGCCAGCGGTCAGCATCGCCTCTACAGGATAGAAGTGAAGGAGCTTTCCGACGATGAAGGTTCCGATCATCGCACCGAGAACAGTCGCCATGATGATGAGAATATACGCCGGATTCGTGAAGACCTTTGCGTAGTCCGTGAGGTTCGTACCGATACCGACGGTGATCATCAGCGGGAAGGACATATACTTTACGAAGAACTGCTGCATGCCTCTTGCGCCAGCCTTTACATTTTCCGGCAGGATATTCGTCATATTCAGAATCGCCATCAGGATGACCATGAAAGCGAAGGTGTGAATGCTGAAGCCGAGGTTCGCGTGGTTGATGATGGAGATGTGCTTCGCGTAGAGGTTTGCTACATTGAAGCATACGACGCCGAGTGCGAGACCGGTTGCGTAGTCGGCTGCGGTCGGCTTCACCTCACTGGCCTTCGCGTTGACATTTTCTTCACCGACCATGAGACGACCATTACCTGTCATGGATGGCTTGATCTGGCCGAGCTTGTTCAGCAGTGCAGACATGAAGACGGCGCAGAGGTTGCCAATGCTGATGATCGCAAAGGCAGATGCATACCAGGAGGAAGCGTCCCCGCCAGTAGCAGCAGCCCACATCTTGCTCATCGGTGTGATACCGGCACCGTTACCACCGCCCATGACCGGGATAGCATAGGTGGCCATCGCCTCGATCGCGCCGACGCCAGTGATGGCACCGACGAGACCGGCGAGGCCGAGTGCACCGGCGATACCCGCGATAATCGTCGGGATGAATCCGGCGAAGGATTTGATGAGCATCTTACGATCGACCGAGAGCACAGAGCCGGTGATCAGGACGAGAATGTAGAGATCGAGGAAACCGGTGGAGCCGTTGAAGGTATTCAGGGCTTCCATCGAGCCTTCACCGATCAGGTGGAAGGTGTTCATCGCGCCGGCTACGAGGCAGGAGAAGAGCATGCCGCCGCCGAGCCAGGTCTTCCAGACCGGGATATGGTCACCGATCCAGCCGAGCAGTGTGCCGATGATCATCGCAAAGGCGAGTGCACCGACCATGTTGGTCAGCATCCAGTCATTGGCTGCCATCACCATCATCAGTACACTGAATATAAGGTACATCCACAGAGGGAACCCAAGGATCTTCGTTTCTTTTAACGTATTCACAGTAAATCCTCCCAAAGAGTGAAACAGAATTTTTAAAGCACTTTCAATTACCGGTAAATTTGATAAATGGATTGTAGAATAAACAGACACGGTTGTGCAAGATTACGGCGATGGCGATTCTTCTATGGGATGATAACCATTTGGAATGGAAATAGTGCCATAAATACAGAAAAAGAAGCACTCGCCCTGTTCTGCGATTTGAACGACGAATGCTTCTTCCTAATTCGTTATGAACCTGATTCCAAAATGTTATCGATTTTTTGCAGATGCACTGATCATATAGCGCCAGACGAGTTCTGCAGATGGAGACAGACTGCGCCCCTTCTTTCGGGCGACGATGACGTAGCGATACAGAGGCTCGCCTTTGATCGTGCCATAGACGACCGGACTTTCAGCTGTTAATGAGTTACGAATCGTCGCGTGTGGCAACAGAACGATGCCGCAGCCGCTGCAGGCCACGCGATAGCGCGTGTCGACATAATCGATGCGCTGCGGATGGATCGGTGTGATGTGATATTTCCTGAAAAAGGAATTTTCAGCATCGTACAGGCCCTGGCCCGGTGTCGCCAGAAGATAGCGAAGCGTCGGATTACGGAAACGGCTGATGTCGATCTCAACCGGATGCTCGAGTGAATTACCAGAGATGTCGAGGCCCTCCAGAATCGGAGATTCCTGTGGGATAACAAATATGAGCGGATCCTCCTGCACCGGCATATACTCGATGTTTTCAGAGTGCACCGGCTCCGTATAGATCGCCAGATCGACGGATTCGCTTTCCAGATCGTCTTCGCACTGCTGGGAGCTGCGATTCAGGTAGCTGAGCTGTATCTCTGGATGTGTCATCATGAAAGGCGCTGCCTGTGCACCAGCGTAGGCACCACCACGATGTGTTGTGGCGATCAGTACAGGCGCTGCTGGAATCTGATTAAACTGTCGAAGACTATCCATCATCTCGCTCTCGAGCTGCACATAGCGCCGGGCAAAATCGAGAAAAATCTCGCCCTGCGGTGTCACACTGATCGGACTGCGTGTACGATCAAACGGTGCAAAGCCCAGCTCCTTTTCGAGCTTGTTCAGCTGCTTGGTCAATGCCGGCTGCGAGATAAACAGATGCTTCGCTGCCTGGGTAATGTTTCGACATTTTTCTACTTCGAGAACATAATGGAAAATGCTTGTATCCATGGAAACCTCCGAAATCGATGTCTTAGCGATAGTATATCAGAATCGGAGCGAAAAATAATTGAAATTTCGAGGGATGCGCCTGCAAAAACATTCACAAAATCGTTGACTGCAGATTTTATTAAATAGAATTGCATTAAAAGTGCAAAAATATATAATAAAACTAGATTCTTCTGCTTTTAACTGCTATAATAAGACCGGATAGTGGGAATACTGTAAACAAGGAGGTAGTTGTTATGCTTGTACAGTTTACGACTGAAAATCACCGGTCAATTAAAAATAGTGCTGTTGTCAGCTTTGTGGCATCTAAGGATAAATCTTTGGCGGAGTATTTGCTTCATCCTGATGAAAAAAAGACTTTGCTTCCTGCGATTGCAATCTATGGTGCAAACGCCGCAGGAAAGAGTAATGTATTGCACGCAATGCACACGATGAGAGAAATGGTCGTCGGAGATGCTGCAAAGGTCTTAAAGGGACAGAAATTGCCTTGGGAGCCGTTTGGCGGGAATACAGAGCCTACTTCCTTTGAAATCGTTTTTATTTATCAGGGAGTGCGCTATGCGTACGGATTTTCCTTTGATGAAAAGAAAATATACACGGAATATCTTTACCATTGGCCCAATGGACGCGAGGCATTGATTTTTTCCAGGGACAATGGCGTATATGAATTTCGGGAGAATGTCAATGAACAGGTAACATTGAGCAATCGTACACCGGATAACAAGCTATATCTGGTATCCTCTAATGATTGGAATCTGTCACAGACTGAAAATGCGTATAAGTGGTTCCTTGAAAAGCTGACTTTTCTGATGGAAGAAGAACCGGCAACATCGGCAACGGTGGCCCAGATTGTGAGCGGAGATAAAGAGAAAGCTCGAATCCTGAAAGAATTAATGCTTGCAGATCTCGGAATCTCCGATGTAAGCATCAAGAATATCGCAGGAAAAGCACCGGTTATTACCACAACGCATCGAATCATCCATGAGGATGGGAACGTGGAATACTTTCAGCTTCTGATGGATCAGGAGTCTGCCGGTACCCAGCATTTCTTTGCCCGCATCGGAGGATGGCTGCAGGCGCTTGAAAACGGTGCCCTTCTGGTAGTGGATGAGATTGAAGATAGCCTGCATCCCCTCCTGACAAAACGACTGATTGAAATGGTGCAGGACAAGAATGCGAATACCAAGGGAGCACAACTTCTGTTTACGACTCATGATGCGATGCTTCTTGATTTGAATTTCTTCCGTAGAGATCAGATTTGGTTTGCAGAGAAAGACGATAAGTCCTGTGCCACGGAATTGTATGCTCTTTCTTCCTTCTCTCCAAGAAAAGGAGAAAACGTTCGAAAAGGATATCTTCAGGGACGATTTGGAGCAATCCCGTTTATTGGAGGTGACGGGCCATGGCAAAGATGAGAAAAGAATATGATCCCAATAAAGTAGCGCGGCGTAAGCGCAGACCGATCATCTACATCATCTGCGAGGGAAAAGAGACGGAAACCTTATACTTTAAGCATTTCCGTTCCAGAAATTGCCTGGTGGATATCATACCAATCTCATCGAAACACAAAGCAGCAGAGCATTTGGTAAAGCATGCAAAGTCTTTGATATCTCAGGCTGACTATTATCCCAAAGATGGAGATCAGTTGTGGTGCGTGTTTGATTGTGATGACAATAAAGACCAGGAACTTCGTGCTGCCACAGAGTATGCTGACAAATACGGATATCAAATTGCTTATTCCAATCCATCTTTTGAGTACTGGTATCTGCTTCATTTTGAAAAACGGAATGGGTATTTGAAAGACTGTGATACGGTTATCGGTATCCTGAAAAGCAAAGGCTATCTGGAAAACTATGAAAAGAGCGTTGATGTTTTTGATGAATTGCTTCCGGACCAAGCTGAGGCAATCGAGCGGGCAAAAGAACGGGTGGAACGATTAGCTGCAGATCAAACCAATGTGATAAGCCGCGACAGCAATCCGGTAACAACTGTCTATGAGTTGGTTGAATTTCTGAATAGCCAGCGTAAGTAGCATGTTCAAATGATAAAAAACTTATCATAAGTTCTCAAATTTAATGGGGGCAATCTCAGGACACAGCTATCGAAAATTATATATTCAAATTGCCAAAACATTGAAGAAACGGACAAAATGAGAATACAAAATCGTGAAGAAAAGCACATTATTGCAAAAACAAACCAGCCGCGTATAGCTCAACGAATTGTAGCCGAAGAATATGACAAGCTGATTACTAGAATATAAAACGATATCGCCTGGCCGCGTTGTTGTCTGGACATCGTTTCTTGAAAGGCTCTGCGGCAGACTGTTAATCTGTTCAAAGCCGCCGCAGCGCGAAGCAGAAATGTCTCATTTCAGATATTCTTCAAAGAACGCTTTCAGTTTCTCAAATGGAATCACGTCCATCTGATCGTAAAGGTCGGTGTGATTTGCACCGGGGATAATGAGCAAATTCTTGTTATCGCCGGTCAGCTTGCTGTACGCCGTCTCACTGAAATAGCGGGAGTGTGCTTTTTCTCCGTGTACCAGCAGCACAGCAGAGCGAATCTCGCTGCTGTAGTGCAAGATAGGCATATTCAGGAAGGAAAGCGAGGAGGTCGCATTCCAACCGCCGTTGGAGTTCAGGCTGCGCGGATGGTAGCCGCGGGGAGTTTTGTAGTAGGCGTAGTAGTCCTTCACAAACTGTGGCGCGTCCTCCGGCAGCGGATCAACTACGCCACCCGCCAGCGCATAGGTGCCGTTTTTGTAGTCCTTTGTGCGCTGCATATTCAGCGCCTTTCGCTTTTCGAAGCGTGCCTGCTCAGAGTCCTCACTGTCAAAGTAGCCGTTGGCATTCACACGGGTCATATCGTACATGGTCATAGCCGCGGTCGCTTTAATGCGGGTATCGATGGCGGCAGCATTGATCGCCATGCCGCCCCAGCCGCAGATACCGATGATGCCGATGCGCTCGGGGTCAACATTTTCCTGCACGGAAAGGAAGTCCACCGCTGCGCAGAAATCCTCGGTGTTGATGTCCGGCGATGCGACATAGCGGGGTGTACCGCCGCTCTCGCCGGTGTAGGACGGGTCGAAGGCAATCGTCAGAAACCCAAGCTCTGCCATTTTCTGTGCATACAGACAGGAGGACTGCTCCTTCACCGCACCAAATGGGCCGCTGACGGCAATGGCGGGTAGCTTGCCATCTGTGCCATTCGGCGTATACAGATCCGCCGCCAGTGTGATGCCGTAGCGGTTATGAAAGGTCACTTTTTTGTGATCCACCTTATCACTTTTTGGGAACACCTTGTCCCATTCCTGTGTCAGATTCAGTTTTTCCATATTCAGAACTTTCTTGCTCATAGTAAGCTCCTTTTCCTCTTGAAAATATTTGTTTTTCTGCCATGCTGAGTACGATAGCACCTGAATCTGAATTTAGGTCAAGCGTTTTTTGGGAATATTTTAGAGCATTTTAGATTCGAGAAAATGAAGCTTAAGTGAAGAAAAGAGCCTCCGGATACCGGAGGCTCTGCATTTTAAACGATATATATTACTCTTCGACGGTAACCTTCGTCATGGTGACCGCAACTACCGGTGCATCCTGCCAGCCGGTCGGGGTGGAAGCGATGCGGTCCACCTCATCCATACCGTCGATCACCTTACCGAAGGCAGCGTACTGACCATCGAGGTAAGAAGCATCTGCATGCATGATGAAGAACTGTGAACCTGCGGAGTCCGGATCCATCGCACGCGCCATGGAAATCACGCCACGCTTATGCTGCAGATCGTTCTTTACACCGTTGGAGGAAAACTCACCCTTGATGTTCCAGCCTGGGCCACCGGTACCGTTGCCCTCCGGATCACCACCCTGGATCATGAAACCAGGAATGATGCGGTGGAAGGTCAGACCATCATAGAAGCCCTGCTTTACGAGCTTTACGAAATTCTCTACCGTGATCGGTGCGATCTCAGGATACAGCTCGAGCTTGATATCCTTGTCGTCGTCCATATGAATCGTTACGATTGGATTAGCCATAATTGAAAACCTCTTTTCATTGATTTATCTCTATGGATTCTACCAGTAAAACGCAGGCAGAACAATAGAAAAAGGGAGATTCGTTTTCTATTCCGAAAACAGGTGCAGATGCACCTCTTTTCGGAATAGGCCTATCACAAATCAAAGACTGGATAAAGCTCGGACTTCTCAAATCAAATCGCAGTTCAGTCAAGGTGTGTCTCAGCGGATAGCAACACTGCCCGAACTGCTGCCGAGCTACCCGATTTTCGCCATCGCATCTTGTAGCGGCACGCCGATTTGTGGTATAGTATAGCGAGTGAGCCTTCGGGGCACGCATTATTAAGAAAAAGAGGTACCATAGACTATGGCAGACGAGATCAAGATCGAGGAAGCAAAGGAAGAGAAGATTCCTTCCATGGATGATTTCAAGGAGGAGCTTGAGGCATCGTTCAAGCAGCATGCAAATGCGAAGCGCGTGGACATGAGCAAGTGGGAGAAGATTCTCGATGACTTCCAGAACAAAACCAGCTTCGAGGTAGAAGTAAATGAAGCTGTGAAGAGCGGTGTGACCGCAAGCGTGGATGGCTTGAGAGCATTCATCCCGGCATCGAAGCTTTCACTCGGCTTCGTAAAGGATGAGGAGCTGAAGGACTGGGTAGGCAAGAAGCTGAATGTCCGCGTCATCACGGCTGAGCCAGAGAACAACAAGCTGGTTCTTTCTGCACGTGATGTTCTCCGTGATGAGCAGGAGAAGGTAAGAGCAGAGAAGGCAGCTGCGATCCAGACCGGTCTCGTAACCGAGGGTACGGTTGAGACTGTAAAGGACTATGGTGCATTTATCGATCTCGGAGATGGCGTTACCGGTCTTCTTCACGTTTCTCAGATCTCCAACAAGAGAGTGAAGTCTCCGGCAGATGTGCTGAAGGAAGGCCAGACCGTGAAGGTTCAGGTCATCGGCGTCAAGGATGGTAAGATTTCTCTTTCCATGAAGGCACTCGAGGCTGAGAAGCAGGAGCGTAAGGAGAAGCAGGAGCGCGAGGATTTCCGTGCAAACTACAAGGAGTCCGGTGCTGCAACCTCTTCCTTCGCAGAGATCATGAAGAAGAGCGGCATCAAGTTCTGATGATGCAGACAGCTTGATTTTTCATCAGTCACGTATTCGAAAGGATGCGTGGCTGATTTTTTATGATTTATGCTTTCTATTTCAGAACATATGGGTATAATAGCGGAACAGGCATGAATGCATGATGATTTTGTTAAAGTGAGGAAACAGATGGAGTATACAGCGAAGGAAGTGACGGCGGAGGAGCTCGAGCAGTGGCCACGGGAGAGCTATCACCTCGTGGATGTGCGGAGTGAAGAGGATTTTCAGACGGGCAAGATGCCGGATGCGCTTCGGGTGGATCTTGACCGGATCGCCGAGGGAAACCACAGCATCCCGAAGGATAAGCGGGTCGTACTGTACTGTAAGTACGGTGACCTCTCCCTGACGGCAGCGGAGGACCTGTGTGCGCAGGGCTACGAGGCCTACAGCCTCGCCGGCGGCTACGGTAAGTGGGTGCTCCGCCAGATCCAGAAGGATATGGATTCCGAGCAGCGCCGCGACGACATCGAGAAGTCTCTCCGCAAGAAGTTCAAGCGTAACCTCTTCGGCATGTTCGTGAAGGCCATCTGCGATTATCAGCTCGTCGAGCCGGGCGACCGCATCGCGGTCTGCATCTCCGGCGGCAAGGACTCGATGCTCATGGCGAAGCTCTTTCATGAGCTGAAGCGCCATAACAAGATCCCGTTCGAGCTTGTGTTCCTCTGCATGGACCCGGGCTACAATGAGGCGAACAGGAAGGTCATCGAGCGAAACGCGGATCTCCTCGGCATTCCGCTTACGATCTTCGAAACGAATATCTTCGACTCCGTCTACAACATCCCGAAGTCCCCGTGCTACGTCTGCGCCCGCATGCGCCGCGGCTACCTCTATAAGGAAGCCCAGCGCCTCGGCTGCAACAAGATCGCGCTCGGCCATCACTTCGACGACGTCATCGAGACTGTCCTGATGGGCATGCTCTATGCCGGACAGTACGAGGCGATGATGCCGAAGCTTCACTCCACGAACTTCCCGGGCATGGAGCTGATCCGCCCGCTCTACCTCATCCGTGAGGCGGAAATCAAGCACTGGCGCGACTACAACAGCCTGAACTTCATCCAGTGTGCCTGCCACTTCACCGAGACCTGCGCGACCTGCCACACCGACGGTCAGACCAGCTCGAAGCGCCTCGAGACGAAGAAGCTGATCGAGAAGCTGAAGGAAACGAATCCGTACGTCGAGCGGAACATCTTCAGCGCGATGGAAAACGTGAGTCTGAACAAGATCCTCGGCTACAAGCGTCAGCACGTGAAGCACAGCTTCCTCGAGTGGTATGACGATGAGGATGACCTGAAGATCGGCATCATGAACGAGGCGGAGATCGCGCATGAAGATGAGCTTCGCCGGCAGCAGGAGCGGGAGAAGGAGAAGGCCCGCATCGACTCCCAGCCGAAGTCTGAGCAGGCGCGTCGGAATGCGGAGGAGAATCGTCGCAACGCGCAGTTCCGCAAACTGGAAGGAGCGAGACCGGATGGAAACGCATAGTACAGGGCCAATGCCTACATCAGTGCACATGCCGTCCGGACTTCACTCAGCCGCAGCGCCTGCGGACGCGACACCGCACAGTGCACCCGCAGAGGCCGACGGCATTGGCGAAGTGAACGAACCGGCGATGGAGCACTGCCGGCTCTGTCCGCGACAGTGCGGTGTGAACCGGAACGCGGGGCAGAAGGGCGTCTGTGGCGTCGGCTCCGAGATCTATATCGCGCGGGCGGCACTCCACTACTGGGAGGAGCCGTGCATCTCCGGTAAGGAAGGCAGCGGCGCGGTATTCTTCTCCGGCTGCACCCTGAAGTGCGTGTTCTGCCAGAACTATGAGCTGAGCCACCAGGAGGTCGGAAAGCGCGTCAGCCTCGGGCGACTCGCGGAGATCTTCTTCGAGCTGGAGGCCCAGGGCGCGAACAACATCAACCTCGTGACCCCGGACCACTACATCCCCCTCATCGCGCAGGCCATGGAACGAAGCCGCGTGCAGGGACTGAAGATCCCCTTCGTCATCAACTGCTCCGGCTATGAAACGACTGAGCTGATCCGCCGCCTGGACGGCCTCGCGGACATCTACCTCGACGACTTCAAGTACATGGATGGCGCGAAGGCACAGAGGTACTCCGGCGCCGGGGACTACCCGGAACGTGCGAAGGAAAGCCTCGCCGAGATGGTGCGCCAGTGCCCGGAGCCTGTCTTCGATGAACGCGGCATGATGCAGAAAGGCGTCATCGTCCGTCACCTCCTCATGCCATCGATGGTCCACAACGCAGAACGCGTCGTCGACTACGTCTACGACACCTACGGCGATCGGGTCTACCTCAGCCTCATGCACCAGTTCACCCCCTTCCCGCGCCTCGAAAAGTGGCCGGAGATCAACCGCCGCGTCACCCGCCGCGAGTACGAACGCCTCATCGACTACGCCCTCGAAAAAGGCGTCACCAACGCCTTCATCCAGGAAGGCAGCGTCGCAAAGGAAAGCTTCGTCCCGCAGTGGAACGGCGAAGGCGTTTAGTAGTGACATGAGGTGCTTCTGTTGCCGGTCCTCGCAGCACTCAGGCTACTGTGCACCCGATTTGGTACGTAATCCCATAGGGAAACTAGGAAATCTTGTTGCGGAAGAGAATCCGCTGGGCTATAATCGAAGCTGCTGATGTCCTGCGCCGTTCAGACGGCGGACACCGGCGGCTTTTTATATATTCCCGCACGCGCTGTGGAGGCGACACAGCCGTACGGTAATCATGTTCTCGATGGGTGAGTTACAGTAAACCAGAGGCCCCTCCGGGCCCCCATCGCTGAACGGTTAGATGAATAGAATTCACGCCCCGCACCCCGGGGCTCTTATGGAGGAATGAATATGGCAGATTTACTGAATGTCAAGAATCTTCAGGTGAAGGTCGAGGAGAAGGAGATTCTCCATGGCGTCGACCTGACAGTGAATAGAGGCGAGACCCATGTCCTGATGGGACCAAACGGTGCCGGCAAGTCCACCCTCGGAAACGCGCTGATGGGCAACCCGCAGTACCAGATCATCGGCGGAAAGATCCTGTTCAACGGCCAGGACATCACGACGGAGCCGACCGATCAGAGAGCGAAGCTCGGTATGTTCCTGTCCTTCCAGAACCCGCTCGAGGTGCCGGGCATCACCCTCGGCAACTTCATCCGCTCGGCGCTTCAGCAGAGAACCGGAAAGCACATCCGTCTCTGGGACTTCAAGAAGGAGATGAAGAAGGCGATGGAGGTCCTCGATATGGACCCGAGCTATGCCGACCGTGATCTCAATGTCGGCTTCTCCGGCGGTGAGAAGAAGAAGGCCGAGATCCTGCAGCTTCTCATGCTGAAGCCGTCCCTTGCGATCCTCGACGAGACCGATTCCGGCCTCGACGTAGATGCCGTTCGTACCGTAAGTAAGGGTGTGGAGGAGTACCAGAAGTCCATGGACGGTGCCCTCATCATCATCACCCACTCTACGAGAATCCTCGAGTCCCTGAAGGTCGATAAGACCCACGTCCTCGTCAGCGGCCGGATGAAGGCCGAGGGCGACGCATCGATGGTCGACCGCATCAACGAGAACGGCTTCGTGGATTTCCTGAACAAGTAAGCGTGGAGGACAGCATCTATGGCAAATAAGGAAAAGGCAGAGGTTCAGGACATCAACCGCTCCATGTATGATTTCCGTTACGAAGAGAAGGATACGGATTTCTACAAGATCCAGGAGGGTCTGACGAAGGATATCGTCCTCGAAATCTCTGAGAAGAAGGGAGACCCGGCGTGGATGCGGGACTTCCGTTTAAAGTCACTCGAAATTTATAATCAGAAGCAGGTTCCGCAGTGGGGCCCGAGCATCGACGGCCTCGATATGAACAACATCGTGACCTACGTAAAGCCGAAGACGAAGATGACTGCGGACTGGGAAGAGGTTCCGGAGGACATCAAGAACACTTTCGAGAAGCTCGGTATCCCGCAGGCAGAGCGTGAGTCGCTCGCCGGCGTCGGCGCACAGTACGACTCTGAGCTCGTCTACCATAACCTCCAGAAGGAGGTCGAGGAGCAGGGCGTCGTGTATACTGACATCGAGTCGGCCCTGCACGGCCCATATGCAGATATGATCCGGGATCACTTCATGCACCTCGTACCGCCGACGGATCATAAGTTCGCGGCACTTCATGGTGCGGTCTGGTCCGGCGGCTCCTTCGTGTACATCCCGAAGGGCGTCTCCGTCGAGATCCCGCTGCAGTCCTACTTCCGTCTGAACGCCCCGGGCGCCGGACAGTTCGAGCATACCCTGATCATCGTGGATGAGGGGGCACAGCTTCACTTCATCGAGGGCTGCTCTGCACCGAAGTACAACATCGCGAACCTGCATGCCGGCTGCGTCGAGCTCTATGTCGGTAAAAATGCGAAGCTTCGCTACTCGACCATCGAGAACTGGTCGAAGAACATGTATAACCTGAACACGAAGCGTGCCATCGTCGAAGAGGGCGGCACGATGGAGTGGGTATCCGGCTCCTTCGGCTCCCATGTTTCCTATCTCTACCCGATGACCATCCTGAAGGGCGACAATTCCCGTATGGAGTTCACCGGCGTTACCTTCGCCGGCAAGGGCCAGAACCTCGATACCGGTGCGAAGGTCGTCCATAATGGTAAGAATACCAGCTCCTACATCAACACCCGTTCCATCAGTAAGGATGGCGGTATCAGCACCTATCGTTCCTCCGTCGTGATCAACAACTCGGCGAAGCGCGCGAAGGCGGCGGTTTCCTGCCAGTCCCTGATGCTCGACGATATCTCCCGCTCCGACACCATCCCGGCGATGGATGTCCGCACCCAGGATGCCGACGTCGGACACGAGGCGAAGATCGGACGGATCTCCGACGATGCCGTATTCTATCTGATGTCCCGCGGTCTCTCCGAGGAGGACGCGCGTGCGCTGATCGTTTCCGGCTTCGCAGACAGTGTTTCGAAGGAGCTCCCGCTCGAGTACGCCGTTGAGATGAACAACCTCATCCGTCTCGAGATGAAGGGCGCGATCGGTTAAGGAGGGCAGAGATGAAGGAAAATCAGCTTTTAGTAAATGTTCTGCCGTCACCGACCTATAACTGGCTCCGGATGAACGACGCAGATGTGAAGGCGCCGGGCAATGCTGTCGAAGGGAATCCGATGGTGACCAGGACCGCCGATGTGACCGCGACGGTGACGGATTATACCGAGATCCAGGATATCGCCGGTGGCATGGGCTACGACTTCGATACCTATATGAAGCATTCGGACGCGGATGTCCTGAAGCTTCAGATCGGCCGTCAGCAGAAGGCCGCACAGCCGGTGCATATCGAGTTCGATTACGCGAAGGACTGTGCAGACGTGAATGCCGTCTACATTGACGCAGACGAAGGAAGTGACATCGTCGTCGTGATGGATTTCCGCTCAGCTGCAGAGGCCGCTGGCTTCGCCGCAGTACAGACGAAGATCCATGTGGCGAAGGACGCCCGGGTCCTGCTCGTGCAGATCCAGCGTCTCGGTCAGGGCTTCCGCTTCCTGAACGATGTGGCCGCGAAGACAGAGGAGAGCGCCGGCTTCGAGCAGATCGAGCTCATCCTCGGTGGCGCGGATACCTACCAGGGCTCCCGTACCGACCTCGTCGGTGCGCACAGCAGCCTGAAGACCGATATCGGCTATCTCCTGAAGAACCGGGAGCATCTCGATATGAACTATATCGCGAACCACATCGGCCGGAAGACCGAGTGTGCGATCGATGTGAAGGGCGTGCTCCGCGATGAGGCACATAAGCTCTTCCGTGGCACGATCGACCTCCGGAGAGGCGCGAAGGGTGCCCTCGGAAACGAGCTCGAGGACGTGCTTCTGATGGATGATTATGTTATCAACCAGACCATCCCGGTCATCCTCTGCGACGAGGAAGACGTCGAGGGTAACCATGGCGCGACGATCGGTCGTATCGATGAGGCACTGCTGTTCTACCTCGAGTCGAGAGGTATGAGCCAGGCCGAGGTCTATGAGATGATGGCCGGCGCCCGCATCGATTCAGTGATCCATAAGATTCCGGACGCCGCGACACGTGACCGTGTGTTCGAGGAGCTCAAGGGTCATAAGGAGGAGAGATATGATGACTGAAATCACAAGAGAAGAGCGCCGGCGTGAGGATCAGGAAATCCTGCAGCAGTTCCCGATTCTCGATGGCAGCTTCACCTACCTCGATAACGGGGCGACGACCCAGAAGCCGCAGTGTGTTCTCGATGCGATGATGCACTACTACACAAAGGAAAATGCAAATCCGATGCGTGGCCTCTATGACCTCTCCATCAAGGCGACGGAAGCATATGAGGATGCACGTGAGACCGTCCGTGCGTTCATCAACGCACGCTCCCACGAGGAAATCGTCTTCACGCGGAACGCCACCGAGAGCCTGAATCTCGTGGCGTACACCTACGGACGCGCGTTCATAAAGGAAGGCGACGAGATCGTCATCACCATCATGGAGCACCACAGCAATATGCTTCCATGGCAGCAGCTCTGTAAGGAAAAGGGCGCGAAGCTCACCTACATCCTGCCGGAAGCGGATGGCACGATCACCGAGGAGATGTTCCGCTCCTACATGAACCCGAACGTCAAGCTCGTGGCGATGACCCACGTGTCGAACGTGCTCGGCGTGAAGAACGATATCCGTACCTTCGCCCGCATCGCCCACGAGAACGGCGCGGTCTTCGTATGCGACGGTGCACAGTCGGTACCGCATATGAAGGTCGATGTACAGGAGCTCGACTGCGATTTCCTGTCCTTCTCCGGCCATAAGGTCTACGGACCGATGGGGATCGGCGTGCTCTATGGAAAGCGTGATCTCCTCGATAAAATGCCACCATTCCTGTTTGGCGGCGAGATGATCGAGTATGTCACCACCGAGGGCGCGACCTGGAACGAGCTGCCACATAAGTTCGAGGCAGGTACGGTCAATGATGGCGGTGCGGTCGGACTGGCCGCCGCCCTCCGCTTCGTGTCTTCGATCGGCTTCGACCGGATCGAGGAGCGCGAGCTTCATCTCACGAAGCTGATGATGACGGAGATGCAGAAGCTGCCGTATGTGCACATCCTCGGATCCACCGACCCGGAGAAGCACCACGGCATCGTCACCTTCACCGTCGACGGCGTGCACCCGCACGACATCGCGGCGATCTTCGACGCCCATAAGGTCGACATCCGTGCCGGACACCACTGCGCACAGCCGCTCATGAAGTTCTGCCATACCCCGAGCACGGTACGTGCCAGCATGGGCCTCTACAACACCGAGGAGGATGTACAGCATTTCCTCGATGCCCTGAAGAAGCTGAGAGAGGAGATGGGTTACTGATGGCGATTACATTTTACAACGAGGTCCTGACGGACCATAACATCCACCCGGCGCATAAGTATAAGATGGAGGACGCGACCTACTCCCTCGAGGGTGTCAACCCGAGTTGCGGCGATGACGTCGTACTCTATATCAAGGTCGACGCAGACAACGTGATCGAGGACGCCTCCTTCGACGGAGATGGCTGCGCGATCTCCCAGGCCAGCGCCGACATGATGTGTGACCTCATCATCGGCAAGCCGAAGGACGAGGCCCTGCGCCTCTCGGAGATCTTCCTCCGTATGATCAAGGGCAAGATCACCGACGAAGAGAAGGACGAGCTCGAGGAGGCAGGTATCCTCGAGGACATCTCGCACATGCCGGCCCGCGTCAAGTGCGTGGTGCTCGGATGGCACACCATGGACCAGATCTTCCAGGATGCCGATAACGGCAAAATCGATCAATATGATGGTAAATTTGAAAAGTGATTCATGAATTTTTGAATCAGAGACCACGAAGGGCCGACTCCAGTACTGTACTGCTGGAGTCGGCCCTTCGTGGTCTCAGTCAAAAACCCTAAGGAAATTGTAAAGTCTGAGCATTGTAAACGCCGTAGCGCTTCGTTATAATGAGAATGTTTATTAAAAGGGGATTTTTGCATTTTCGGAAGACGGAACAGAAATACATGAAGAATTACAGCCGATTTAACGTAGATAAAACCTTATATGAGATGGACAACACGAAGGTGAAGCTCGGGCACAGCATCGCACATTTCATCCAGATGGCGCTGCTGATCCTCGTGCTCTGCCTCTGCCTCCTGGGCGCGGCGATGGGCTTCGGCATGTTCAGGGGCATCCTCGACTCCGCGCCGGACATCGATACGATCCATATCGGTCCGACCGCCTATGCGTCGAAGGTGCTGGATACCGATGGAAATATCACCGCGACACTCGTGACCGCGGGCTCGAACCGTGAACGCGTAAGCTACGATCAGCTCCCACAGGACCTTGTGAATGCCTTCGTCGCCATCGAGGACGAGCGCTTCTGGCAGCACAACGGCATCGACCTGAAGTCGATCCTCCGTGCGGTGCGTGGCGTGGTATCGGATGATGACTCCGCGGGCGGTGGCTCGACGATCACACAGCAGCTGATCAAGAATAACGTCTTCGGCGGTGGTCTGCATGAGGGAAAGTTCCAGCGCTATGTCCGGAAGTTCCAGGAGCAGTATCTGGCCCTCGAAATCGAGAACCGGCCGGGACTCAGCAAGGAAGAAATCAAGAAAAGTATCATCACGGAGTATCTGAACACCATCAACCTCGGTGCCAATACCCTCGGCGTCAAGGTGGCGGCAAGACGATACTTTAATAAGGAAGTGAGCGACCTGACACTCTCCGAGTGCACCGTCATCGCATCGATTACGAAGAATCCGACCGCATTGAATCCGATTACGCATCCGGAGCATAATGCGGAGCGTCGTGCGCAGGTGCTGAAGAACATGCTCGAGCAGGGCTATATCGATGAGGCGCAGTATACGGAAGCCCTGGCAGACGACGTGTACGCGCGCATCCAGGATGTCAATGTACAGAAGACAGCGGAGAATGAGCCGTACTCCTACTTCGTGGATGAGCTGACGGCACAGGTGATCCAGGAGCTGCAGGATCGCCTGGGCTATACGAAGGATAAGGCGACCGACCTGCTCTACTCAGGTGGGCTCACGATCTACTCCACACAGGATCCGAGCCTCCAGAGCATCGTCGATGAGGAGGTCAATAATCCAGACAACTATGACACGGCGAAGCATTCCGTAACCTGGCGCTATACGCTGAAGCACGACGACGGCTCGATCGTGAACTACTCCGAGAAGGACCTCATCCGCTGGATGAAGGAGGTGAAGGGCATCAACTTCAACGGCCTCTTCAGCTCCGAGGACTCAGCGAAGTCCTATGTCGAGCAGTATAAGGCGGAGCTCATCCGGGATACCGATAAGGAGCTGGGAGAGCAGTTCTTCACGACCCTGGAGCCGCAGGTCTCCTTCGTGCTCATGGATCCGCATACCGGTCAGGTGAAGGCCATCAGCGGCGGCCGTGGCGAGAAGCGCTATTCGCTCTCTCTGAACCGTGCGACCGGCACCCTCCGGCAGCCGGGATCGACCTTCAAGCTGATTACGTCTTTCGCACCGGCCATCGACCTGCATGGGGCAACATTGGCCACACCTTTCTATGATACGGCCTATACGCTCGGAAATAAGACCTTCAAGAACTGGTACAGCTCCGGCTTCCTCGGCTACCAGACGATCCGTGATGGTATCATCTACTCACTGAACATCATCGCGGTGCGCTGCCTGATGGAGCAGCTGAATCCGCACGAGGGACGGCTGTATGCAGAGAACCTCGGGATCACGAGCCTGCTCGACAGCGATGAGAACCCGGCGCTGGCGCTCGGCGGTATCACGCATGGCGTGACGAATCTCGAGCTCACGCAGGCCTTCGCGACGATCGCAAACGGCGGTCAGTTTAACAAGGCGAAGTTCTTCACGAAGATACTCGATCAGGAGGGCAATGTGCTCATCGATACGACCGAGGACCAGCCGCGACAGGCGATGAAGGCCACGACGGCGTTCCTGCTGACCGATGCGATGAGGCAGTCGATGCTGCCGAATCGTGCATATGCAGCGTCCCTGAATGTTAACTCCACCTCAACACGTGCGCACTTCGACGGTATGAGCCTCGCCGGAAAGTCCGGTACGACGACGAAGGATGTCGATATCTGGTTCGTCGGATACTCTCCATATTATGTGGGTGGTATCTGGGGTGGCTGTGATGAAAACCAGCCGCTCATCGATAAGGCGAGCGGAGAGTACAACGGCGGCGCCGGTTTCCACAAGGATATCTGGCGGAAGATCATGAGCCGTGTGCATGAGGGACTGCCGGACATCGGCTTCACACAGCCGGAGGGCATCGTGCAGGCACAGGTCTGCCGGAAGTCCGGTAAGCTTCCGACGAGTGGATGCTATGCGGATTACCGCGGCAGCTCTGTCATTACGGAGTATTTCGCAGAGGGCACGGTGCCGACCACGAACTGTGACCGCCATACGAGCTGGGGCTCCATCATCATCCCGGAGGATGAGAAGGATCTCGCCTATACGGATGATGGCGGCTTCGTCTTCCCGGAGCCGACCGAAGCGGAGACCACAGAGTCCTCAGACGACGAGGTGATCGATGAGGGACCGGCGGATGCCGCAGGCCCGGTTGTTTCAGGTGGTGGCGGACCGGGTGAGGGACTGCCGTCGCGGGATATCAAGGCACCGATCGTCGAGGGATAGAAAGCGATACGTACATATATATACGGAAGCTGGATCCGAGCCGTCCGAGTGAAATCAGGTATCGCCTGTGGAAAACGTATGCATATCCGACGTCAGAATATAGAAATCGAATAGAAAATGAAGTATGTAAAATCCTATGCGACCGGCGAGTATGAGGAGAAGAAGTCCCGTTTTATCGGCGAAGTCTTCCCGATCCGGTCGGTCGAAGAAGCAGAAGCCCTGATTCAGCAGGTACGCAAAAAATATTATGATGCACGCCATCACTGCTATGCCTATGTGCTCGGCGATCAGTATGAGATCGTGAAGCAGTCCGATGACGGGGAGCCGTCCCAGACGGCGGGGATGCCGATCCTCAATGTGCTGAAGGGACAGGAGATCCACGATGCGCTCATCGTCGTCACCCGTTACTTCGGCGGAACACTCCTCGGTACCGGCGGCCTCGTCCGCAGCTATACGAATGGCGCGAAGGCGGCGCTCGATGCGGCGGAGATCCTGACCGCGGTCGAGGGCTATGCCGTGCGGGCCGAGATCCCGTATACCCTGGTCGGAAAAATCAAGTACATCGCGGAGAACGCCGGAATCACGGAGGCGGGTGCCGACTATGGTGCGGCGGTTGCGATGACCTGGCATGTGCCGGCAGAGCAGCTGTCCGGATTTCAAAATCAGATACAGGAGTTGTCGGGCGGGTCCATAGTACTTGCAATCGATAAGCACCGGTGGTATAATTCGTAAGATTTTTTTGTAAGCATATACATTAGATATAGTAGAAATAAGGTGTCAAGATGAATCAGAAGAGAGAAGATATTCGTAACGTTGCCATCATCGCCCATGTCGATCATGGTAAAACCACACTGGTTGATGAGCTGTTAAAGCAGTCCGGTGTATTCCGTGATAATCAGGAGATGGGCGTCCGTGTCATGGACTCGAATCCGATCGAGCGTGAGAGAGGTATCACCATTCTCTCGAAGAACACAGCCGTTCACTATAAGAGCACGAAGATCAACATCGTCGATACCCCGGGCCACGCTGATTTCGGTGGTGAGGTAGAGCGTATTCTCAAGATGGTAAATGGTGCGATCCTCCTGGTTGATGCCTTCGAGGGACCGATGCCACAGACCCGTTTCGTACTGCAGAAGGCCCTGGACCTTCGTCTTCCGGTTATGGTCGTTATCAACAAGATCGATAAGCCGCAGGCACGTCCGGCCGAGGTCGAGGACGAGGTTCTCGAGCTGATGATGGATCTCAATGCTTCCGACGAGCAGCTTGACTGCCCGTTCCTGTATGCATCCTCGAAGGAGGGCTTCGCAAAGAGAAGCCTCGATGATGACTCCACCACCATGGAGCCGCTGTTCCAGACCATCCTTGATTATATCCCGGCACCGGAGGGAGATCCGGAGGCGGATACCCAGATGCTGGTGTCTACCATCGATTACAACGAGTTCGTCGGTCGTATCGGTGTCGGCAAGATCGATAACGGTACCCTGAAGCTGAATCAGGAGGCCTACGTCGTAAACCACCACGATCCGGACAAGCGTACCCGTGTACGTATCACGAAGCTCTACACCTTCGATGGTCTCGCAAGAGTCGATGTCAATGAGGCACACTGCGGTGAGATCGTTGCGGTTTCCGGTATCGAGGATCTCCACGTAGGTGATACGATCGTCACCGGTGAGGCTGCTGCGATTCCGTTCCAGAAGATCTCCGAGCCGACGATCTCGATGGACTTCATCGTTAATAACTCCCCGCTCGCAGGTCAGGAGGGTAAGTTTGTTACTTCCCGTCATATCCGTGACCGTCTGATGCGTGAGCTCCAGACCGATGTATCTCTCCGTGTAGAGGATACCGATTCTGCGGATACCTTCAAGGTTTCCGGCCGTGGTGAGCTTCATCTCTCCGTACTCATCGAGACGATGCGTCGTGAGGGCTTCGAGTTCGCGGTATCAAAGGCAGAGGTTATCTACAAGACCGAGAACGGCAAGAAGATGGAGCCGATGGAGATCGCGTACGTCGATGTTCCGGATGAGTTCAGTGGTAATGTCATCCAGAAGCTGACCCAGCGTAAGGGTGTGCTGAACGGCATGAGCCCGCTTGCGTCCGGTTATACCAGACTCGAGTTCGAGATTCCGTCGAGAGGTCTCATCGGTTACCGTGGTGAGTTTATGACTGATACCAAGGGTAACGGTATCCTGAACACTGAGTTCGACGGATACGGCGAGTACAAGGGCGATATGAACTATCGCCACAACGGCGCACTCATCGCCTTCGAGTCCGGCGAGGCAGTCACCTATGGTCTCTTCCAGGCACAGGCGAGAGGAACCCTCTTCATCGGACCTGGTGAGAAGGTATACGGCGGCATGGTCATCGGCCAGTCCCCGAAGTCCGAGGATATCGAGGTCAATGTCTGCAAGACGAAGCATCTGACCAACACCCGTACATCCTCTTCCGATGAGGCACTGAAGCTCGTTCCGAAGAAGATCATGTCCCTCGAGCAGTGCATCGACTACATCGATACCGATGAGCTTCTCGAGGTTACCCCGGAGAGCCTTCGTATCCGTAAGAAGATCCTCGATCCGGTCCTTCGTAAGAGAGCCGGCTTCGCACGTAAGCAGGGATAATTTTCATAGCCCTGCGAGAGGGTATGATGTAGCGAAGGAGACATTGGCCCAGGGCCAGTGAACAGATACTAAAGTGTAAGAAAAACCAAAGCAAAGACGGAGGTAGTTATGGCACTTTTCAGAGGCGCAGGAGTCGCGCTGGTGACTCCATTTCATGAAGATGGTTCTGTGAATTATGAGAAGCTGGCAGAGCTCATAGAGGAGCAGATCGCGGGTGGCACCGATGCCATCATCGCGTGCGGTACGACCGGTGAGGCAGCCACCATGTCCGAGGAGGAGCACATGGATGTGATCCGCTTCATCATCAAGGCTGTGAATCATCGTATTCCGGTCATCGCCGGAACCGGCAGCAACTGCACAGCGACCGCGATCGATCTGTCGAAGCAGTCAGAGGAAGCTGGCGCCGACGGTGTCCTTCTGGTGACCCCGTACTATAATAAGGCGACCCAGGGTGGTCTCATCCAGCATTACGAGGCCGTGGCAGGCGCGATCAGCCTCCCATGCATCCTGTATAATGTTCCATCTAGAACCGGCGTGACCATCCAGCCGGAGACGATGGCATACCTCTATCAGCATGTCGAGAATATCGTCGGTGTGAAGGACGCAACCGGCAACATCTCGATGATCACGAAGCTGATGTCACTGGTGGACGAGGACTTCCTTCTCTTCTCCGGTGATGATGATCAGATCGTTCCGCTCCTCAGTGTGGGCGCATCTGGTGTTATTTCCGTACTTTCGAACGTGGCACCACGCGAGACGCATGAGATCTGCCAGAAGTGGTTTGACGGCGACATCAAGGGTGCACGTGAGGCACAGTTTAAGGCATACCCGCTGATTAAGGCACTCTTCGCCGAGGTCAATCCGATCCCGGTAAAGGCCGCCCTGAATCTGATGGGTAAGAATGTCGGCTCCTTACGTCTCCCGTTGACGGAGGCGACCGACAGCACCAAGGCACTCCTCAAGGATGAGATGACGAAGTACGGTATCCTTTAAGTGACTTCCTCGGCAGTGACCTTCGGTGAAGGCCACTGCCGATTTTTGTATACTGGAGAGAAATATGACGAGAATTCTTTTATTCGGCGCGATGGGCGCGATGGGCAGAAATGTAATCAACTGTGCGAAGGCGATGGAGGATGCGACGATCGTCGCGGGTGTCGACCGTGAGGATCACTTCGATGATCCGGCGATCGGCTTCCCTGTGTATGGCAGCTTCGATGCGGTGAAGGAGGACTTCGATGTGATCATCGATTTCTCCGTGGCACCGGCGATCGACGGTCTGCTCGACTATGTGGAGAAGAGCGGCAAGGCCCTCGTGCAGTGCACGACCGGTCTTTCGGAGGACCAGATCGCACGTGTACAGAAGCTCGCGGAGAAGGCTCCGATCCTGCGCAGTGCGAATATGTCGATCGGTGTGAACCTGCTTCTCGAGCTCGTGAAGACCGCAGCGCAGAAGCTCTATGAGAAGGGCTTCGACATCGAGATCGTCGAGCAGCACCACCATCGCAAGATGGACGCCCCGTCCGGTACCGCACTGGCACTGGCAGATGCGGTCAACGAAGCACTCGATGACAGGCTGACCTACGTTTATGACCGCTCGCAGCGGAAGGCAGCCCGTCCGCACGAGGAGCTTGGTATCAGCGCAGTTCGTGGTGGCACACTGCCGGGTGTTCATGATATCATCTTCGCAGGTGAGGATGAGGTCATTACCTTCAACCACACTGCGTACTCGAGAGCGATCTTCGCAAACGGTGCACTCAATGCAGCCCTTTTCCTTCATGGAAAGGCAGCCGGCATGTACTCGATGCAGGACGTACTCGCCTGAACGGGTCGTAACATTCAGGGAGGCAGAGGGGTCTGACCCCATAAACTTCAGTTTAGAATCTGTTTAGAAAAAATTAATGGGGTCAGACCCCATTAAAAAAGTATAAACTTCGGTCGTCAGCATTGCGCTCAGCGATGTTGCAATATAAAACATGCTTACGGTAAGGAGAAGAACATGGCGGATTACAATCGTTACACAAGCCCACTGACAGGACGTTATGCATCGAAGGAGATGCAGTACATTTTCTCACAGGACAACAAGTTCCGTACCTGGAGAAAGCTCTGGATCGCACTGGCAGAGACGGAGCATGAGCTGGGCCTCAACATCACAAAGGAACAGATCGATGAGCTGAAGGCACATCAGGATGAGATCAATTATGAGGTAGCGGAGGCGCGTGAGAAGGAAGTTCGTCACGATGTCATGAGCCATGTGTATGCATACGGCGTACAGTGTCCGAACGCGAAGGGCATCATCCACCTCGGTGCGACCTCCTGCTATGTCGGCGACAACACCGATATCATCATCATGCGGGAGGGTCTCAAGCTCGTACATAAGAAGCTCGTAAACGTCATCAACGAGCTCAGTAAGTTCGCGATGAAGTATAAGGATATGCCGACGCTCGCGTACACCCACTTCCAGCCGGCACAGCCGACGACCGTCGGGAAGCGTGCGACGCTGTGGCTGAACGAGCTCGTCCTCGACCTCGAGGATCTCGAGTATGTACTCGGCTCCCTGAAGCTCCTCGGCTCCAAGGGTACCACCGGCACCCAGGCGTCCTTCCTCGAGCTGTTCGACGGCGATCATGCGAAGTGCCGCCAGCTCGACCAGATGATCGCAGAGAAGATGGGCTTCACGTCCTGCTATCCGGTATCCGGCCAGACCTACAGCCGTAAGGTCGATTTCCGTGTTCTCAGCGTGCTCGCCGGTATCGCTCAGTCCGCGCATAAGTTCACGAACGACATCCGTATGCTCCAGCACATGAAGGAGGTCGAGGAGCCGTTCGAGAAGCACCAGATCGGTTCCAGCGCGATGGCGTACAAGCGAAACCCGATGCGTTCCGAGCGTATCGCCTCCCTCGCTGACTACGTGATCTCCGATCTCATGAATCCAATGCTGGTATCCTCCACGCAGTGGTTCGAGCGTACCCTCGATGACTCCGCAAACAAGCGTCTGTCCGTACCGGAGGGCTTCCTCGCCATCGATGGTATCCTCGATCTCTACCTGAACGTCGTCGATGGTCTCGTGGTATACCCGAAGGTCATCCGCAAGCATCTCATGGCCGAGCTTCCGTTCATGGCGACCGAGAACATCATGATGGATGCGGTAAAGGCCGGTGGCGATCGTCAGGAGCTACATGAGAAGATCCGTCAGCTCAGCATGCAGGCGGGTAAGACTGTCAAGGAAGAGGGTAAGGACAACAACCTCCTCGAGCTGATCGCGGCAGATCCGAGCTTCCACCTCTCCCTCGAGGATCTCGAGGCCAGCATGCAGCCGGAGCGCTATGTCGGTCGTGCACCGAAGCAGACCGAGGAGTTCATCACCGAGGTGATCAACCCGATTCTCGAGAAGAACAAGGAGGTACTCGGACTCACTGCTGAGATCAATGTCTGATGCCATACACTCCGCAGGGACCCCTACGAGGGTCCCTGTTTTGATTGTGGGTATCGTTGGATGCATGTCACGCGGAGTGAGGATGGACGAAGCATAGACATTGGCGACATGTGCCGAAGGGAAAGTGAGAAGCGTATGGAAAAGAGCAGTATCCTTCCATGGATCAATACAGAATATTCCTATCAGCTGGCGAAGCGGATGGAGCAGTTCCGCTCGCATCCGGAGCTCGGCTACCGGCCGGCGGGGTCGGCGGCGGAGTCTGCGACCGGTGAGATGCTGCGGGAGGAGATGGAGCGCATCGGTCTCCGGGACGTCCATAAGGACCGGATCCGCGTGGATGCCTGGGAGTTTCATAAGGCAGAGCTCGTATGGCATCGTAAGGATGGAAGCGTCGGGTTGCGGGCGCTGCTCGGCGGCTACCAGACCACGTTTCAGACCGATGGGCCGCAGGAATTCGGCCTCGTCTATGTCGGGAAGGGCACCGCGGCCGATTACGAGGGGAAGGATGTGAAAGGAAAACTGGTCCTCGCAGATATCAATCAGCGCGATGAGTGGTGGATCAATTTTCCGGTCTACCAGGCCTGTGTTCGTGGTGCCGCGGCGCTGATCGCCGTGCAGGAGGGCGGCTTCGCGGAGATCCAGGATGAAGCGCTGAATGCGCAGGATATCGCGGGTCCGGCGGAGGCAGCCGCCTTTTCCATGTCGCGCTCGGATGCGGCGGTGCTGAAGGAGGCGCTCCGGGAGATGCCGGAGCTTCGGGTCACCCTCGATGCGGACAGTGTCGTCATGGAAAACCAGCACTCCTACAACATCATCGGCACGATCCCGGGCGAGGACCCGTCGCAGATGATCCTTCTGTCGGCTCACTACGACTCCTACTTCAGCGGCTTCCAGGATGACAATACGGCGGTGGCTATGATGTTCGGCATCGCAAAGGCCCTCATCGACAGCGGCTACCGGCCGAAGAAGACCATCGTCATCGCGGCGCTCGCGGCGGAAGAGTGGGGTATCGTGAACACGAAGTACGACTGGTCGACCGGCGCCTACCAGCAGGTCTTCCATGTCCGTCCGGAGTGGCAGGGCAGGGTCGTGGCCGACTTCAACTTCGAGCTCCCGGCGCACGCGCATGGCCAGAAGGATGCCGTGCGCAGCGTCTATGAGTATGTGCATTTCCTCGAGCAGGCCATCGCCGACATCCCGGTGGATCCGGCAGCGTATCCGGAGGGCCTCGAGGTGCATGCGCCGATCCAGACCATGTCCGATGACTTCTCGATGGCCATCGCCGGCATCCCGTCCATGGTAAATGAGTTTACCGACAGCAGCTTCATGGAGACGCACTATCACTCTCAGTTTGATAACGAAGCCTATTATCATGAGCCGGTCTACCGCTTCCATCACCTCTTATACGGCACGTTGATTCAGAAATTCGACCAGCTGATTCTCCCGCCGATGGACTTTTCCGTGCTGTTCGAGGCGATGAACAGAAGCATTGACCTGCGCTATGCCGGCCTCGTCGGAGAACTGGGCGCGGAGCTCGATGCCGTGACGAAGGAGGCGGCCGCCCTCGGGCATGCCGTGTACCGCTGGATCGCGTCGGTCAATGCTTCCGGCGTGACACCATCACGTGCCGGGGAGTGCACGGAGATCCTGATGAAGGCCTTCCGAAAGGCCCAGGACTCCTTCGTACGCCTCGACTGGCAGGATACCGTCCTCTTCCCGCAGCAGGCGGTACGGCAGAATCTCACGCATATCAAGGACGCCATCCGCTGCCTCGAGCAGGGCGATGCCCGCGGTGCGCTCGATGCCATCTATGAGATCGACAACAACTGCTACGCCTTCCAGTTCGATGAGGAGGTATTTAACTATTTCACAGATTATGTCTTCTGCCAGCCGAAGGAACGGCTTCAGTGGGGTGCCGGACGCATCGTGCACCATGAAAACCTGTATCAGCTGGTGAAGAAGCTGCAGGGGAAGGCAGAAGGCGGCACGGCGGATTTCGAGGAGGAGCTTCGCATCCTCAACCGTGTACGGAAGAACCAGGAAGCGTGCTATACATCGGATCTCGAGTACATGATACGGGAAACGAACAATATCATCCGAAGCCTGAAACAGATTTCAGCGATCGCGGATGGAAAGGAATGTTAAACAGGATTTATTATGGATAGTGACAAACTGTACCGCGTAAAGAAAGAGGATATCCCGAAGCTGGAGCGACTGCTGACGGTCTGCTTCGCGAAGGATCCGCTGTACTGCAAGCTGATTCCGGACGAGGATACACGGAATCGTCTGCTGCCGGAGCTTTTTCACTGTGATCTCGAGGAGATGTTCGAGACCTGCGAAATCTTCGCAGACAGTCCGGAGCTGAACGGAATCCTGGTCGTATCCGACGAGTCGGAGCCATATAATTTCTTCCGTTATTATCTGACCGAGCTCCGCGCGAACCTGAAGACCGATGAGTACCTCATCAAGGAGGATCCGAGCCTCCGGGCCTTCTGGAACTTCGTGCTCGGCAAGGACTACCTGAACGAGAAATGGACCGACCAGCTCCATCAGGAGGAGCGCATCCACATCATTTATCTCGCGGTTGACCCCGAGAAGCAGCATCACCACATCTCCTCGATCCTCATGGACGAGGCCATCGCCTACGCCGACGCACATCATCTCATGATGTCCCTCGAAACCCACAACGAGCACAACGTCGCCATGTACGAGCATTTCGGCTTCAAGCTCTACGGCGTGATGGAAAAGCACTTCGACCTCAAGCAGTACTGCCTCATCCGAGAGGTGCAGTAGTAGAGAGGCCGAGACCCCTTGAAATCAGGCCGTATTCCCGATATAATAACTTTGTCTGTGCGTAAGCACGATACAGGAGGTAGTGACCATGGAGCTTAGACGAATACTCGCGATTCTCGCACTGGTCATCATCGCGTTTCTCCTCGTCGCCGTA
>ERZ1034980.446-NODE-446-length-30895-cov-479.211316_pt1 | contig 30895 bp, 55 predicted proteins | sample MGYA00520622_ERZ1034980 | MGnify/ENA primary metagenome ERZ1034980 (study PRJEB33766, sample SAMN09781791) | gut metagenome | biome: gut microbiome | host: Homo sapiens | place: Madagascar | study: EMG produced TPA metagenomics assembly of the PRJNA485056 data...
AGCTGTGTCAGAGCCGTTGACATATCATAGGCCTGCTGTTCTGAGAATCCGAAGCTCTTAGACATCGCTCCGAATGTTCCGACATACTGTTTTGCCATGGTTTCAGATAATCCGGCAGAGGTCATGGCATTCTTCGCAAACTCATTAACCTTGTCAGACATGGTTGTAAATGTAACATCAACCACGTTCTGTACTTCTGCAAGGTCAGAGCCCAACTCAATGCATTCTTTACCGAACTGCACGAGCTTTCCAACAGCAAAAGCACCGGCTATAACCAGACCGATTTTTTTTACAGCACTTCCAAGTCCATTAAATGACTGTTTAATTGCTGATACACCGTTTTGGACACCGGTTGTATCCATTCTGGCGTCAATAATGACTGAGCCATCAGCAGCCATGTGTCCACCTCCTAACTATTTGAGGTTTAACATCTCATTCAGCGCATCCTTGTACGCTTGCTCCTCTTCGCTGAGACGTGTTTTTATATCAATAATGTTCTTATTTTCCTGATAGAATTTCTTTTCCCATTTATCGAGCTTTTCGCCCTTTGCCTTTTTTGAACGAATTCCAACTACGGTATTAAAAAGACATTCGCCAGATTCCATAAAGTATCCAAAAAACGTCCACCAGTGCATATAAGGCACTGCTCTGATTTCTTTACCGGCAACCTTGTTTACCGCCGGAACAATCATGTCTCCATCCTGTTCCCAGTCCATCAAACGGGGCTTTGGGTGGTTTGGATTATCGTCCAACTGTCCGCAGTCGATGAACTCCGATGCTTTCTGACAAGCTTCATCCAGATGCTCAGCCGGTATACTCTGCCAATCCTCGAACAGAATCTGTATCATAACTACCGCTTTAGCCTGTTCATCCAGCTCCGGGTCATTCATAGCAATGAGAATGTCGATTATTGCTCGGAAATCCGTTCTAATAGAAAAATCCACCCCACTGATGTTGAGTGAGGTGGGGAGCTCATAGGCGGTCATTTTGCATACTTCTCCGTATACTTATTGACTGCTGCCTGCATTTTCTTTTTTCTCTTTTCAATTTCCGGCGCAATTGCTTCTACGATCTTATCCAGAACGATATAAGCGAACACCTGACCATTGCCGAATACAGTGGTTGCTGTGATTGGCTCTTTAAACAGGTCTTTTGATGCTTCGTATCCGAGCAGATAGTTGATTTTGTCCTCGATCTGTTTATTGAGTTCAACCATTTCTTTGCCGGAAGTGACTTTCTGGACGGAAGCCTTGAACTGTTCAAAGCACTCCTCCAGTTCTTCTGCGCGTGCTGCTACATTGATATCCGTCGGGTTCAGTTTGAAAGAAGAAAAAACTTCGTCTTCGTTATTTGTGAATGTAAAAACGAGAATTCCATCATCAATTTTAGTATTAATTACTTTTGCCATTTGGCGTGTCCTCCTTGTATATGTGCTTATTCACTGTCAGCTGTGAATGTACCGGAACTGATATCAAATTTTCCTTTTACACGCTCACCAACGTAGTTCACAGTAAACGGAATCTGATAGCCGGATGTATCACCGCCATAGGAAGTCGGTACAACGTAGCAGTCCTGCTGGTATGCTTCATACTTGCCTGCCGTGGCTTCTGTCCAAAGGTGGACCTCAACTGCTTTTGTTTTGAGGTTATCGTCTTTGAGACGTCCGTCTACAATCTTCTGCAATGCTGCAAACAGATCAGAAGTAGTGTCTGCATAAAACGGATCAGCGTCAGAAGAAACTTCGTAGCCGTTATGCTTGAATGTGGATTCTCCAAGAATGTTTTTAGATGTTTCAGTATCCGGATTGAGTTCTACGTTATACTCTTCCAGATCTTTTCCGAGACGCTCATATTTCGGCGTCAGTCCTCCACAGAGGGAACCTGCGTCAATATAATGAGCCATGTATTTACGGTCAATTTTGCCTGTAACTGCCATAGAAATGTCCTTTCTGCCTATAACTCTTAAAGGCTGTGTAGGTTAGCGACTATCTCCGATTGATAGCCGGTTAGTTGTTATATTTAAGTGGTGTAATCACCATTTTTCCCAGTCATATTCGTATTTTACTGTGATTGGAAGCAACCAGTCCTGTACGCCGTTCTCCTGCGGCTCTGTGCCGTAGGAATTATCGCGAATGATGCGTTTTATCACTCGTCCTCTGGAAAGCTCTGGAAAAGCGGATAAGCGCGTCTCAGTGCCATCTACTGTGACTGGTTCCCGGCAAATCCACTTGCCAAGGTTGTCCAGAAACTTCTGAACAGATAGCTTCTGGCGCTCCTTTTCGGAAGCTGTGCGATATACCACGATAAAGGGGTACTGGCACACCTGGTGCATCGTTCCGCATACATCCTCTTTTTCTGAATAGATTAATGCTCCTGCATCCGCAAAGAACGCAATTCCACTGTCAGTTCCCAGTTCCTCATATTTGATTATTTCGCCGTCATACAGTCCAGGATACTGATTCAGAAGAGCTTTCATGGCTTCTGTCAGAATCTCATATCCCTCTGCGTCCTTGCCGATCGGTTTATCCGCCATATTGCATCCTACTTTCCTAATATTTCAAAATGTGGTATCAGTGTATACGGTCCGCCCACACTGGTGACTTTAAAGATATTGTCCTTGTTCTGGTTCATGTATTGATAAAATCCATTTCTGTAATCGTCATCGGTTACTGTTCCACCAGTCCACTCACCCTCCCAGAAGAACGATTCATCTGAGAATGTGATAGTGTCTTCCAGAGCGTTGTTAATCTGCCTTTTCCACTCTTTAGGTGGCATCCATGGAAGAATCTTGCCGTCTTTATCAGTAATGGTTATATCGCCGTTCTGGACAGTGTATCGAACGTGTAACTGTGCGTTGTCTGTTGCGTCTGGCCCGTACTTCTTAAGGATTGCCCCCTTGTCCGTAATAAGGTCGACACCGGATAAAACATGAGGATACCAGTACGCATCTCTTGTTGTCGGACTCTCATAATAATTGAAAATCGTCAAAGTTTTTTCGTACATGATACCCTCTCCTTAATTATTCTTTCTGCGTTGTCTGCTTAATAATCTGATTCACGCCAGTGGCCGACAATCCGTTAAACATACCGACTGCAACTGCCGTGATATAATCCGTTGCCGGGAAATCCGGGATAATTCCCATTCCGACCGCTCCGAGAATCCCGCCAGTAACAGCCATGATTACTGGAATCCATTCATCAGAAATTCTTTTTGATGCTTTACAGCCCATTCCCACGATGTAGCAGATCATAACGATTGCTACGCATGAGCCTAATATTGAAATATCCATTCTTTTCACCTCACATTTGGAATACCAAACTGTTTGTATGTACCTGTAAATGAAAACTGTTTTCCACATTTACAGCAAGTTTCCGTAATGGTACAAGTCTTTTCTTTGTCATTACATTTTGATTCAGCAAGACTTTTAAATCTGTGTCCGCCAGTTAAAAAGCACATTACTGTATTCATTTCGTTTACATCCCCGCATAAAGAACTGGTATCCCATCATCCGTCCTCACTCCCATCAGAAGCGGTAAAGCCGTCTTAAGAAGTAAGTCGTTCGTTTTCTGTACGTCCCCAGCGGCGGCATATACTGCACTCCATTCCTTTGCACTCGCTCCAATCTGCTGAGGCGTGGCGTAGGAAATGGATTCGCTGCCAGATGATACAGATGTTACAATGCCTGTTGATTTGTGACCGACATTCGTGTCGGTAGTACCAGCAGACGCTTGACTGATTGCATTCTTTTCAGCAAGCTCAATCTGATACATTAATTCAGCCAATGAACAGACCGCCTTTTTGATACGCTTCTGAGAGCGTTCATTTTCCGGCAGCCCGTCCACCAACCTGTCAAATGTCATTGTGTCCACAAAATCACTGGCTCTTTCCGCTAATCGTGGAAATTCGGTTTCTGGCACAACTGAACCGAAATATGAAGTTGTGTAAAATTCATAATCTGCATAAGCCATGCCAGTTACCTCCTACTTGATCATCATTTTGCTGTTACAGTCGCGTGTCCTGCGCTCAGTGCCTTATATGTACTGTCGCACTCAACCACTGTGATTACCTGCCCTGTTGCTGCGGTAATGTCAGCTTCTCCATCCCACGCAGTCCAGTTCTTCACATTCTGGCCATAATCTACAGTAGTCTCAGATGATGCAACTTTGTACTTGTACACATTTCCTGCGCTTGCTTTTTTCGGAGTAATAGTCACTTTTGTGTCTCCACTCTTACTTCCTGCCGCAGAATTTACAGTCAGAGTTCCAAGCGTCTGAGTTGTGTTGATAGTTCCTACGGCAATAGCATCAATGTACTCTGCAAAGAGGGTAAGTCCCATGATTGCGAATGCTTCGGATACTGCTGTGTGGTAATTGCCCTGTGTATGGAATCCGATCAGATTTGTTTCACCGGATACAGTATATACAAGACCCGCTCTTGCAAAATCAGATTCGTTCGGGTCAACATAGTACAGAACGATATTTTCAACAGGTGTAGCGATTACTGTTCCTCTCGGAATTTCACTGTCAGATAACAGGAAGATTGTGTTGAATCCCAAGAAGTCTTTCATATACTGGAAGCCGAACTGGTTCTGAATAGAAATCTCAGCTGCGCCGATGTACTCATACACGTCCAGAATGTTTACAAATCCAACAACACCAGTCACATTTCTGTGCATCTGCTTGAATTTGTTTTCTACACGACCCTTGGCCATTGCCAGAGCCATCTGGAAAGTAGTTTCCGTGAATGAGAGAGTACCTGTTTTCAGATAGTTATAAAATCTTTCAGTAACATTGGTCTGAAGCTGGAAAAGGAATTCATCATCGGTCATCTGAACAGCGTTCTCATAACCGTGATCCTTGATTGCTTCGATAGATACAGCCTTTGCGTACTTCTCGATAGTCATTTCTGCATAGGGTTTTTCTTTTACAACGAATTTGCTATAAGGGATTTCCTCGCCCTCACCAACATTTCCATTCTGTAATGTACCCTCTGCATATTTTGATTTAAGAACCGCTCCGGGTGTCTTTTTGATTGGACGCATGATACCAAGGATTTCACGTAAGTGTTCCCAGTTTCTTTCGAATCTGGTAACAAAGTCAATCTCACGTGCTGTGACCTGGATATCATTTGTCATAATAAGATTGGATTTTGCTGCCATAAAAAAAGTCCTTTCTACCCATAATTGTTAAGGTATTGGGTTAGCGGCTATACTCTGGTGTATAGTCGGTGTAAAAAATCACTGGAATAACTGGATATTCTGAGCAATTGCAGCCTGTCTCTCGGACGGGTCTTTGATTGCTTCAATATCTTTCTTTGTCATGCTTCCCGGTGTCTGCTGCTGTCCAACATGAGTAGTAAACCTTGCCTGGTTCTGCTGAGCCTGCTGCTGACTTTCATCTACAAATGTATCAGGTTCATCCTGTTTCATCTGTTCAAGCAGATCATTAAGTCCAAGAATCTTTCCGTCCTTAAGCTTAAGACCAGCTGATTTGATATCAGCGGTAACAGATCTTTTAGCTGCTGGAGATGAAAAATTAACATTTTCCAATGCAGTCTTAAGAGCATCGTCAAAATCTCTTTCGTAGATTTTTGCATTGAATTCTTTCTCTGCATCTGCCGCTTTCTGTTTCCAGGTCGCTAACTCGGTTTTAACATTTGCCGGGTCGATACCGTCAAAGCCTTTTAAGGTCTCCTCTGCTGCCTCAGCACGTTCTTTCCAGTCATCACGTTCACCCTCGACTTTTGACAGAGTTTTCGCTACTTCTTTAGCATTCTTATAATGCTCAGAGAGTGCTTTCTTTACATCTGCCTGTTTATCTTCCGGGATTTCAATTCCAAATGATTTAAGTGTGTCAATAAGTTTCTGCATATACATCCTCCTGGTCGTGTTTATTGACCTGCCGCCGCAGGTAAGTGGATTAAGCCAGTTAGACCACTGGCAAGGTAACTGTGGCTATTGGATTCGAACCAATGAATGAGTGTTCCTCTCCCGGGGTCAAAGCCCGGTGCCTTACCACTTGGCGAAGCCACATTGAAGTGCCTTTTCGGACTAAACATTAGTCTACAGGATAAGACATAACCTTTACAGCATCATGATGTTGCGATTCAGCCAAATCATAGACCACCTGCGAGCAAACAGCATAATTCTAACCGAATCAAAGTGGAACGCCCGGAATCGAACCGGAGACTAGGTTACTCGTCCCTATCAGCTTTCCACTAGCTGCACATTCCATTAACCCGGATTCCCGGGTTAGCAAGGTATTTATCGTGTTATGCCTGCCACTATCCGACTTTCACGGAAATGTTGATTCATTTATAAGGAGGTGTTACCAGTCAGTCGAACTGACTAATGAATATGCCGGAAATTGCATCCGCTTTTCAACCTCCAGATTCCGCTCAAATCTGTTTCTATTAAGGACATATTCACAAAGAAAGGAGGACATGAAACGAAAAAGAAAGCAAAAACTTCTAATCAGCAAGCCCTACAAGGTTCACCATGCCTTGCAAGATTATAGTATCACATTCCGTAAAAAAAGTTGTCCCCACATTTGCAGGAATCAAAGCATACTTCTCAGTTTTTCAACGTATCTTTTAACAAGATCACGTTCCTCCCGACACTCTGCGTCCTTGGACATATCGCTCATTTCTGTAGTGAGTTCGTCCAGATGTTCTTCCAGAGCGGCGAGCATCTTCCTTTTGCAATCCTCAGATTTGCCAGAACGATAGCTCTGCTTCTGTGTCATATAGTCGTCATAAGCATCTCTCCCATCAGAACGGCTGTAATGCCCTCTGACATAATGTTCACCACGTCTGGCATAAGAGCTACCTCTGTCGTAATCTGGCATCATTCTGCCATCATTTGAGCTGTATCTCCCCATGCCGTCACGTTTTCTTCCGCGTTCGCTGTAATCGTCATTGTAGCCACCACGCATCTCATCAAGGACAGTGTTGTAGTACTCTACTTTCTTATCCCAGTACTGAGTGTTTTTGATATCTTTGTACATATCAATCAGCTTGTATGTCATTTCCAGATTTCCAGTATTCAGCCCATTATCAGCAATTTTGGACAGTTCGTCTTCAATTCTTGCACATAAGTCTTTAATATCTCTCATAACTGTACCTCCTAAGCTTCTCTTGTTACAACAATGTTCGCATTTGCAACAGAAACAGCCTGATCGCTTGTGTTCTCTACTGCGATATTAACGCAGCATCCACGAGGTACATCAATATAGATACCAGAGGACACATTGTTGTACTGGTCTACTGCTGCCGGTGTGGAAATCATCTGAGAAGAAAGAACAGGTTCACCAGAGATTGCAATAGCCAGAGAGATAGCCCCGACAGTACCACCTGTTGGAATTGCGATATTGCCAGAGAAATCCACGAAAAATCTTGCTTTACACTGGTTAGTAAGCCCTCTCAGGGTGATGATCCCGCTTCCCTCTCTGTGCTGAATGCAGTTAGAACCTTTGACTGCTGTGTTTGAAAATACTACGTTTCCATTTGCTGCTACAGTCTGAGCAGTTACATTTGTAAATTCTGCCATAAAAATACTCCTTTCATATCACAAAAGGACAGGTCTCAGCCTGCCCTCTGTGTAATACGGCATAAGCCGACATCCGAAATCAATCGAAAGATACTCTCGATATGAAGTTATTAACAATTGCATCCGGTGTTACATCCGCATCCGTAATATGTGTTCGGATTAGGAACCTGATATGCCGGAATCGGTGCCGGATTAATTGCATTAATGAGCTGCTGTGTCTGTGAAGCCATTGCAGTTGTGAGAAGTGCACTCTGGCGATCCTGGGAAGCGGCGCGTCTGAGATCATTGTTCTCAGCTTGGAGATTGGATATCTTCTCGTTGCACAGGTAATCAAGGATTGCTCTTGTTCCTGCATTCTGACTGTCAATAATGTCTCTTGTGTTACTGTTCATTGTGTTCTGCAATGCACAGGTGTTCTGCGCCATGTTGTAGTTCACGCCCTGGATTGCTTCTCTGGTTTCACAGCAGCAGTTTGCAAGCTGTGCCTGGAGCGCGTTTGTATTCTGCATATTGGCTATAGTATCAGCATTGATTGCCTGCTGGATTCCAAAGCCGGTCTGCATAATATTCGTATTGATGCCGTTGAATCCGGTAAGCATACCGTTGTTCACTGCATAGAATCCATCACAGAGGCCGTTATTGATTCCGTCAAGCTTGCTGATTACTGCGGAGTTATCAAATCCTCTCTGAATGTCTGCCTGAGTAGCTGCTGTGGCTGCATATCCGCCGCCGTTGCCGTTATTGCCCCAGCCGTTGTTTCCCCATCCGAAGAAAGCAAAAATGAATAAAACAATAATCCACCAGCTGCCATCTCCACCAAACATGCCGTCATTATTTCTACCGTTTCCAGTAGCGGCGGCAATGTCTGCTAAACTATAATTTCCATCCATAATATAATCTCCTTTTTGTGTATTTACATCAATCTGGCCAGATTGTAATGTACTATTTCATTCCTTTCAACATGTGCTGAAACTGTCCTGCCATCTGTTGGACCTGATTAAGTTGCTGCTGTGAAATTCTTCCTGACTGCAACATTTTCTGGACTTCTTCTTTTGGGTTTCCTTTGTAATTCTGTCTAAACTGCATGAATTGCTGTATCATCTGCATTGGTCCGTTTCCCTGCGGCATCCCACCGCCGAGTGCATTGAATAATGGATTACTCATCTGCATTTCCTCCCTTGATTGCTGATTCCTGTACGGTATTAGTCCGAACAGGTTCAGAAAATGAATTTAATTGACTTGCTATAGCGTCAAATTTGGCTTTTAAATCGTCATATTCTTGTCTTGTAACATATTTACTGTCCATGTTCTGAACGGACTGTTTAGGTGGCATCTGAGTGCCTACCTCGTGATACTCAAACGTCCGTAATGGCTGCGGCATACCGGAAACGTCTGTAGATTTTATATAGAACTTTTCACTCTCTGAATCCATCAGTAAAACGCTTGTCCCGGGTGCTACCAGATAGGATTTTGCGCCTACTTCGCCGGAAACCCACAGGATACCATTGTTATTCTGCTGTGGTTGCTGTACTGGTTGAACTGGCATCTGGACAGGCTGTTGCTGGAACTGATTCATCTGCCCCGGAACGCCAAAGCTGTATTGATAAGGATTGTTATATAATGCCATCTTATGCACCGCCTTTCTGATTATATTTTTACATAAAAAAAGAACCGGAAACAGGTCGTTTCTGGCTCTAATTAGTATCCCAAAAGTATCAGCACACTTTAATTATTTTATTGTTTACTCTCCGGCTCAATCGTTTCGCCGTGGATATACTCACATTCATCTGTTCAGCGCAGTATTCAAGAGTGTATTCCTTACATCTCAGCCGAAACAATCTTTCCTCGTCCGGCGTGAAATTACACTCTACTAAGAATCTGTCTATATCTTTCTTTGTGAACACATATAATTTCATGAGCATACCTCTTATTAATGCAATTAACGCTGATTCTGTGCAAGATAATTTGTAAGCTTCTGTTTTATTTTTTTTAATTCCTCGACGTTGTCCCCGTTGATCTGACTGTCTAGCATGGTTGACAAGACCTCCAGGATAAGGGAATCTCTCTCAGCTATTCTCTTTAACGTTTCAAAATCTCTTTTATCATGGTCTTCCAGGATTTCCACTCGCTTATTAAGCCTGAATGCCGGAGCAATCCATTTAAAAATAACAGCTGCTGCCCCTCCAAAAATTGATACCCCTCCACAAATTGAAAGAAAAAATTGGATAAATTCCTGTATGCTCATTTTTATAAGCTCCTTTCCCAGTAATATACCGGGACCTCATTACCGCTATCCCATGTATCATAATATTTGCCGTCTTGTACCGTCACCACATGGCCGTCTATGCAGAGAATGTACGTGCCGTTCGGATGATCTGCGCAGAAATCATTGACTGTATAAATATACCTCTCTGACTGTTCCACAAGCTTTCTGTGATATCCATGCCTTGCCAAATATGATCCCCATACATAATTAGCGCTTGGCATATTTGATAGCGAGCAAGCATATACCATTAATCCTGTAAATACCGTTTCCCAATCCAGTTCTAATGCCTTGCATATCGCCCGGACAGCACAGTCACCTACACGATTCCCGGCTGGATTCGGATTAAAATATACCCATCTTTCCATATCTACCTCACTTTGCTCTCATAAATCTTTTTGCCCCGGCATTTGCCCTGGACTGCTGCTTATATCCAAAGTCTGCTACCTTGTTGCGGTAATATTGTGCTGCAAGATTGTTTTCCTCACAGAATTTATTATACTCCTTATTTTGTTCAGTCAGCTTAAAAGCCATTTGATCATATTCCGATTTTAGTTTTTCTTTTTCGGAATCCGGTATATCATCTGAGTTGATTTCTTCGTTCTTTATTATCAGCTGCCGTTTAGTCGCTCTAATTGAACGCTCCATTGCTCGCTGCTTCTGGGTATCTTCATATATCTTCTTATTCTCTTCAGAATCAATAGCGTGTTCTTCTTCCCAGGGATTCCGCAGCCCTTTAGCCCATGGTTGATGGCTGTGACGACAATTCCACCCGTGAAGTCCGTGCGGATCCACAACGGTTCCCTGTCCGGTCTTTGGACTTATATCATATCCGGTACTCTCCAAAAGGTTTGGGTATCCCGGTTCTGATCCAACTATCGAGTAAGGCTTCCCTTGCCAGGATGAATGATCTCCGCAAGGTGGCTGTCCTTTCTGTGCTGTTCTGGCTCCCATATGGGCTGATACAAGGACATAATTTGTCTTTGCCTGTACAATGTACTGATTAGTGATCTGCGCCGCTGTCTGGTTCATACTTGTTACCACACAGCACCTCACAGCTGCTTCAAGGGTTCTTTTTGCACCGCTTGTCGGATAATCCACCATGATTCCTTTTTTGGCATAATTGTCCAGCACATCACAAATTGCAGAGGTGTAGGATTGCACGCCGGAAGAAACACGGATTTCGGCTTTGTCCAGCAGATTAATTAGATCACGCTGAGACTGGTCAAGTGTGGTCTTTGTCAGATTAGATAGCTCTCCCAGCGTCTTTTTAAACTCAGCGTCCATAACGGCAATTACTTCCGGATTTTCCAGGGGCGGGTTGATGTTCTCGTCAATACCTAACAGGATGTCCTTGTCATTATCCCAGGAAATCATCACGGCATTTTGCAGGATCCGTCTAAGCTCTGGCTGCGTCATTTTTGTAAGCTTCTGCAATTTCTGTTCAATGGCAGCTCTGCTTTCTCCCATCTGCGTGAGTTTCCAGATAAGGCGGTCGGCTGTTGCCGTCATGCCGCCAGTCTGAAGAATACGCCGGGAGATGTCCGTCATTATGAAGTCTTCCAGTTCCTGGTAGATGGATAATAGCCGCTGCTCTTTCCCATAAAAATACTCTGGTGGTAACATTATTCGTCTTTCCTTTCGAGAAGAGGTTTATAATATTTTGCCTCTCCCGCTTGCCTTGCTTTTATTGCTTCCTGCATAGTTTCGTATGTTCCCAAATGAATAGTTTCCCCTTTTACTGTAACTCTTGCATTCCAAGTATTATTTCTTTTATCCAGATATACTCCTTTATACCCAGTAGTATTATTTCGCTGCAAGTCTCTATTAATAGAATTTAAACGTTTATCGCAAATACGTAAATTTTTCTTTCTGTTATCTAATTTATTTCTATTAATATGGTCAACAATTTCGCTTGTCGTATTTGTCACAAATTTATGAAACAATAATATGTCTCCACTTGCTTTTCCTGATGCGGCATATCCTAACGCATTTACGTACCACCCTCTATTTTTGGCCTTTTCCCAATCTTCAAAATCACATGACATATAATGAAAATCATCAAGTTTTACTTTCACATAATCGTCTATGATTTCAAACTCATTATATTTTCTTTGTCTGCATATTGTTTCGTTTTTTAGGCATCCGCAACTTTTTGTATGCCCGCTTGTTAATTTTGATAGTTCTACAAGGCAAGTATTTCCACAATCACATTTACACTCCCAATACGTCTGTCCTCTTTCTACTTTAGAAAATTTAACTGCAACTAATCTTCCATATCTTTTATTCGAAATATCTGATCTTGAACTGCATCCGCACGATTTTACGCTTCCTGTTGTCAAGTGAGTTCCTCTTACTACTATTTTTTTCCCGCATTCGCACTCACATACAAACATTCTTTTTCCATTTTTCTTTCCTGTTTCTGAAACAACCCGTAATTTACCGAATTTTCTTCCTACATATTCAATTCGTTTTTTCATTCCATCCTCCTTTACACGTATATACTTCTTTACGTATATTTTATCACGTTTTATTCTTTACGTCTATACGTATTTATGGTATCCTTATGTTAAGGAGGTTATCTATTATGAGCAAAGTAAAGTTTACAACCACAATAGACGCAAACTTGTTGGAACAGATTAAAATTATAGCAATTAAAGAAAAACGTTCTGTTTCTGATATTCTTGAAGAATTAATTTCAAAATATGTCAGTATGGATGATAAGAGGGATTAAATCTCTCTTATTTTTTTTCAACTGTTTCTTTCACTAATTTTACCCATTTTGGCAAACATTTTTCTTTTGCAACCTCAAACCATCTTCCAGTTGTGCCTGGATGATGGTATTGTAGTTTTCTTCCTGTTGGTTGTTTTTTTACACCCGGTGGGGAAAACCAACCTGTTATATTTCCTTGGACGTCTTTTATTGGTATATTAGGCGAATACACTTCTGATTCATATTGGTAATGTGCATAAGGAGTATTATATTCAATCTCGCCACCGTCAATTCCCTGCGGATATCTTACGCTACTTCTCAATGCCCCCTGTCGAAAAGGCACATAAGGCTCGCAGTCCGCTACAATCTGCATATTCAGTTTCTTCTGAGCTTCTTTCAAATTGCCATCAATTCGCTTTGTGTCGAATTTGATATGTACATTTCCAACATGATTATTGATCTTCATAGGCTATTCATCTCCAAATAATCCGCTTGCTTTGTTTTCCTTGTTCGCTTCATTTGCGAGAGCTTTTGCGTCCTCTTCGCTGAATCCTTCAAATTTTACCAGATAGTACCAGAACGGAACTCTTCCGGTGTTTACATAGCTAAGCCAAGTCTGCTTATCAGCTTCAAAAGAATACGTGATATCCCCAAAATCATAATTTACTTCGTAAGCCCCAACAGGCGCAAGTCCGTATAGATCAGCATGGACATTTAACGCATAGATTACTTGATCTAAACAGGATTCTAGCTTATCTCTTACATCCTTGATAAACTGTATTGTCCTCTGCTGTTCCGCTTCTACTCCTGTAGCTGTCTGTATGCCGCTTGTTTCGTTGAAAACGAAATATCCGTTGGAGAATCCAATCTTGTACCCTAACTGGCTTAAAAGGGCGTTTATGCCGCTTATACGGGTATCTGTGTTAAGTATCGGATTGATTTCTTGATAAAATTCCTTTTCGTCCTGTCCGAATACATTTTTTACATAGTCCGGCAAGTTCATTTCTGAACATCTATGCTCCATTGCCTGTGGTGTCATAGCGGAAACAGGAGATCCGCTCGGCATCAGCAGTCGATCATCTACCAGAGCAGTTCGTTTAGAATCAAGGATTTCTTTTGCGTTCCTGCTGTATGCAATGTCCAAATCCTTTAATTCCTCAATGGCTTCGGCAAATATCGGAAGTCCAAGTGGTGTGCTGATATCTACGTTGTTTGCCTGTGGTGTCCGCAGCACTCCGTACAATGGCCCATCTAGTTTCTCGCCGTTTGCCTTGAGAATCGGTGGTGTATCTGCCATTAGGTCAGCCCATTTGGTCTGTTTAAGGTCAATCTTATCTCCGATACTCTGAGGGGATTTTGATACATAGGCTCTGTTGGAAACGTAGTACGGATAAGTTGTCACGCCGTCCACTGTGGTCTCAACAAACCTATGATATTCAAGTCTTGTATAGTATTTCCTGCCGACTGTATAAGAATCCTTAAATATAATTCCCTTAATTTCCTGATTATCGTAATCAACAATCATCACATCTGCCGGAGTAAATACATCAAGGCTCTGTCCATTTGGCTTGATAAATACTGTTCCATAAGCACAGCCATATTCTACCCAGTGACGAATCTGGAAATATACCTTATCAATCTGCTCCTGTAGCCACGTAGCCCTTGCGGAACCGTCTATCTGAATGCCGATCGCCAGTGTTGCGAGCCGTGCTGTCTCTGAGCAGACAGATTTCGCAAAATTAATCGTCTTGATGTTATTCTTATCATCTAACCAGTATGGAGTACCTCGATATATGTTCGCACATTTATTAATCAGTGATTCCATCTCTGGAAATTCTGCTGCCTGGATGTTAAAATCCTCTTCGGCTTGTTTTTTGAAAATCATGTTAAACCACCTTTTTAGTGTTGTTATAAGTCCCATTTAGTCACCTGCTAACTGTTTGCTACGTCGAACATCCATTCCAGGGGAAGAAGCACCAAGCACTCTCTTAAGATATCTTTTCGAAGTCCATCAAGTGAGTACATTCCAGCTTTTGTCAGCGTTCTGATTGAATCTTCAATTACTACCTGTTCCTCGTAAGCATATCCCTCTTTTACATATACTTTATCTTTTAAAAAATCGCCAAGTTTTTTTCTACAATATTCTGATAGCACCATTATGCACTGTACCCCCTTCTTCTCCACAATGACTCTGAGCCATACCGGACAGAATCTATTAAATGATTATCCTTATCCGGATATCCGCTGCAAATATTTCCGTCTTTGTCGCGTTCGTATTCGTACTTCTTGAACTCTTTGCAAGCATTTGGCGTTCTTTTTGGATCAAACACAAGTTTTCTTCTTTGCAACCACTTCATGGAATACTCAATGCTTCCTGGTCCTTTGATTGCTCCTCTTGCTGGGAGTCCTAAATCTCTGTAATCATTGATTGATTTAGGCTCGGCAGAATCGCAAGTAATTTCGTAATCGTCATACTGTCTTCGCTTGATTTCATTTGCAGTCCATTCATTTGATTTTTTGTTTTCGTAAATCTCGTCAATGAAATAGATTGTTTCTCTAGCTGAATCATAATAGATTCTGGAGAAAGCATATTTGTCCGGATACCAGCCCCAGTCAACTCCCTGATAAATTCTATCAAAATGGCTGATCTCTTCGTCTGTGATAGTTCTTTCTTCGATGTATTCAAAGATATTTCCACCATTTCCGTTAGCATGGCCTAAATACTCATTGTCGTAAGCATCTGGATTTACTTCTTTCAGATGTTCGGCATCTGCGAGAAATACGTCGCCAAGCCACTCCTGTTCAATCCCTAAATCAAGGTATGTGCTATGCACAACCATTACATTTTTATCTTTTTCTTCTGCTTCTGCTGTATATTCATTCGCCCAGTTATTCTTGCTCCTAGGTGGGTTGAATGACTTGAATTTATATGCTTCATTACCACCACGAATAGCAGACTGCTGAATGTTTCGGATTTCTTCTGGATTAGAAAATTGATCCAACTCCTCAAACCAGACTATTCCGATATATCCAAATTCTGGTTTGATAGACTTAATCTTTAATGGATCGTCAGCACCACGAAAGTAAATCTTCTGTCCAGTGGGCTTATATGTAATCTCCATAGGAGATACCTTGCAAACAAATTCCTCATTTAGATTTAATTTATCAATAGCCCATTTCATCTGAGCATAAACAGAATCTTTGATAGTGTTTCCGACTTTTCGTAGAATCAGAGCGTGCATATTCGGATTGTTCTTCAGAAGTTCCGATATAATCAAAGATATAGTTGAGGACTTCATGGAACCACGTCCACCGGGGAGAATGTATTCACTATGTTTCTTTGCTCGAATATCTCTAATCATTTTATGGAATACGTCCGGTACAATGCTCAGATCAATATGGTATTCACCTTGCAATCTGGCTCTTTCTTCTGCTTTCTGCTGTTCTTCTCTGGCTTCTTTTATGGCAAGTGTTTTTTCCAGATCATTCATGGATTTCAGCTGGTCGGAGAAATCTGGAGCAAATCCGAATGAATCAGTCAGCTCACCTCTTGCAATCATGGAGCGGCGTTGCTGAATTTCTGCCAGAGACATAATGTCAGTGCCTTTTTGCTTTTCGATGAGGGACTGTTTTTCAGCTATATATGCCGAAATATTAGGTTTTTTTAGGTTTTCATGTCCTTGTATTCCAGGTTGTTTGTAACCAGCTCTTAGAGCGGCATCGGATGCATTTCCGCCATTCTTTATATATTCATCCGCAAACGCTTTCTGCTTAGGCGTCAAATCCATCTAATCACCTCTGTCTATCCTCATTTTCTGACCGCCTCCCATATTTCTTTTAGGCACATGACCACATCATACTGGGATGCAGTTCGTAATATTTCATAATCACAATCTTTCCATTCACCCCTTTTTGTGAAGTGAAGTGTAGGTGTTGATATAATTGTTACTGTTATCAATCGTTCCTGTTCATGACTATAAAATTGTGATGTTCCGATTTTTATAATTAATCCAGTAGATAATATAGCTTTTTGAAGTTTTCTTGTAACTGCTTTTAAGTTCGCCATATTATCACCTCACAAAAACTGCCACATATGGCATATAGTCATAGATATATACTATATTACCATACATGGCAGAAAAATTTGTCCCCACATTTTAATATTAATTGTAGTATTATATTTCTCTTAGTTTTCTTAAAGTATCATAAAACATAGCCATTGCCTTGCGTTTGTATGCGTAGAAATCATCTCGCTTTGCCGGTATGTACTTTGTCTTCATGATACGGTCATAGGATTTGTTTGTTACAATAGATTCGTACACTAGAAGTTCAATCCCTGGAGGGCAAGAACTTATGCAGCAGTGTAAAATATCGTGTCTCTGCTCTGGTGTAGCTTTCTGGCATATATCCTTTAAACGGTTAATGTCTTCTGGATATACGCCAAAATCAACAAGTGACTTTTGCCTGGTTCGCATATCACCACTCCTTTCTATGTACAGTTCCACATTCCAATCAAGTACACGACATACATTGCAGAATAAAATACTGTAAATGATATATTATTCTCAACAGCTGCTTTATGGGCTTTTACCATTGCATAGAGTGCAATTAAAAAATTAATAATTATCCCTGTTACTTTTAGCTCGAACATATCATCACTCCTTCTTCATTGCTATTTATGCTTGCCGCCAAAATGTGCAACTAAGAAAATAGTGCCAAATGATCCGAATATTATTCCAAATGTAAATGCTATTAAACTATCAATCATTTATATCACTTCCTTTCCAGTCAAGCCGCTGTCCACACTTATCACAATAATAATTCGATTTATACAAATTTTCCTCTCCGCATATCGGACATGTTCCTCTGATACTGTAATATCTACCAGAAAAATCTCTGATAATTTTAGTATCTTTCGGTTTCATCGGAATCTGTTTTTTTCATTGCCTTAACAGCTACTTTCCTTACCTCGGATGTACATTTACCACCATAAGCCGTGCTATCATAACTTAATTCTTTTAATGCTTCTTCTGGTTTCATATTAATCCTCCAAATTAAATTCCTTCTTAATGGAATCGTAATCAATGAATACTTGTTTTTCTTTTTTACATTTCTTGCATTCCAAAATAGCTTTCTCGGTATCCAACTGATACCAAAGTAATTTGTGTTTATGCGGTTTACAAAGGCATTTGATTTTGCAGCCATTCTTTCGCCATCTGTTGAATTTGTTGATTGTCGTGCAGAATAATACGTAAATAGCAAGACCAACTACGCATATCCCCAACATCATAAGAATTTCTTTTATCATCTCAATCATTTTTTTTCATCTCCTCCAACTTCTTCTCAGCTTCTTCACGGGTGAGAAATACTATTCTTCCAATATCTTCTAAACGGTAGCAGCTTTCTCCCATATCTTCTTTGCCTATTGCGTCAAACCTTACAGCGCGTTCATTTTTGCAACAGAGAAAATGAATTTCTGAAACAGTCATCGGAATAATCGGTTGCTTGGCTCCGGCATTCACTCTATAAAACGTGTCTCCAACCTTGCACGGAAGTCTCACAAGCAAGCCCTGTTCTTCTAAGTCTTCATAATCTGCAAGTCTATTACAACATTTGTTATGACCGTTGTTTCTGATGCTAGTTTTTGGAATTGCCTGTCGATGTTCACCATCGTCAACCCACTCCGTTAATCTCTCCATCTATTTCACCTCTTCTATCTGGCTTTCTACGGTATCTGCAAGTAGCTTCAAGGACTTAATAAATGAGTCCGTCAATTCTGTTCTGTCCGGGTTTTTAGCAAATGCTCTGACAAGCCTTATTGCATCCTTGCGCTTTTCTTCATCTTCGACGATTTCAGATGCTTCATACAATGTCCTTTCAGCATCTCTGTAAGTAGCATTCTTATTGTCATAAAATTTCAATATGTTTGGGAATGGAATTTCGATAGGGTTTAAATGGTTTCCTCTCGCCCATGTAAATCCCTGAAACCTTGCTATTTTCAGAACACTCAAATATTCTTCCTGCGTTCTTACAAATACGCTTTTTCCTGTTAAATCAATCATCAGAATTTCCTCCTGTAATCTCATCAATGCAATCGTTCCAACCAATCTTGTAACTAGGCATTTTCCCATTGCTTTGAAAATACTCTCTTCCGTACACTCCTGTTAATTTCATTTTCTCCGGCAATGGCTTCAATGGACACCAATCTGGCTTAACACTTGTGTCCTTAATGTGTTTCGACTCCACTTTGCAATATTGCAAAGCAAGCGTAAATCCTCGCAAATAACACGAACGGCAAGATTCTGGTGTTTCAATCACTAATACTGATTTGCTCATTTTCTATTACCTCTTTTCTGCAAGAACGCTCCGTACTGCGCTGGACTAATAACATCTTCCTTTTCTCTGGTAGCCAGTCCATACCCAAGTCTTCCATTCTTTTTATTTTCTTCTTTCGTAAACATGGTTGAAATGTCCTTTCCTTTACTCATTCTGATTCCTCCTACAATAATTCTGGATTGTCGAAAATGTTCCCAACAACGACTGATTCTTTCGCCCAATAACCTAATTCCTCACGATAATAATAGTTATCCATTGATTCCAAATAGAATCCTTGGTGCGTTCTTTCGCTTTTTGATGCTTCATGGTAAAGACCAAATTTCACTGCGGAATAAACATTTTCAGCAACCAGGACAATATCATTCTCCCAGATTTTCTTCCCGTTCTTGTCACAAAGCCCCGTGAACTCACAGAGGGTTTCTGGATCAATTTCAATCTGTACCATCTGATTTGGGAGTCCCCAGTCAGTCATTCTCTCTTGCAAAATATAGTGATGTTCTGGTACTGGTTTCCGTTCATAGTCCTCTTTAAAACAATAGGTTGTTTCAGACATTTTGTAATAATATCCCTCAACCCATTCACCGTTATCTTTCCGCTTTGCCTTGAAAAGAATTTCTCTCATTCAACCCCGCCACCTTCTACGATTTTAATAGCGTAATCTATAGCTCTGTTCCATTCCAAGTCCTCATCATTGGAAACAACACGAAATCTGTTCATAAGCGATTCCGTAACTTTTTCCACATCAAATGCTGTCGGCTGATTATCAATCAACATTTTTGCCGCATTTCTTGTGTCTTTTGCAAATTCACTTGCACCAACAAAAATTTTGTTAAAATCGATCTTGTCTGCATCAATCAGTCTCATAATCTTCGCACTCCTCTGCGTATTCATAACCGTCCATATCATCACATCTGCTCTGACAGGAATCCTGTTTCGTACAGCAGATGCAGCATTCTGTTTCGCCGTCTGGGCAGTCTAATTTACATCTTCCCATTAATCCAGTCGCCCTCTTTCTCAAAATAAATGTATCTGCTGTTTTTCTTGACCGGCTCTGAAGTATCAATACAATACTTTACTTCGAGTAAAGCCTGCCAAGATCTAAATTCTTTTAGTCTGACCTTGAATCTGGTGTAGTCCTTGCCATCTTTTTTGAAAATTGACATTTCCATGTTCAGTCCTCCTTATACGGTTCTGGAAGTGGCTTCCAGGCATTGACAACCAAATTAAGTTCAAGAAAACTTTCCTCCTGATCTCCGACTCTGAATGTTCCTCCACCTTCATCGTCAACTGTATATCTTCCGATTGCTGGAATATCGCAGTTATCAAGTGATATAGCAATATATTTGTCTTGGTCGGGCAATCTCTCACTGACCGGAATCCAACCATTTTCTTTCTCGTCCTGTTCCAGATCATCCAGAAGAGTGTTTACAATATCCAGCGCACTCCCTGGAAGCCCATGCTTATACTGTGATTTCTTTTCTATCTCAGCTTTGTATTGTTCTAATCTGGTTCGTACTCTGCTCATACAACCACCTCTGTAAAATACTCATCCAACATTTCTTGAGATATCTCAATCAACTTGTTTGTATTTATGCCGTTAAGACGAATGTCTCCGCCGATAAAATTTTCATTTCCAACTTCATAGGTTTCGCCAACCTTAATTTCTATACAATTTTCAATGTAAAACCCATCATCGTCATAGCTATCTAACATGAACGCCTTTACGCACTTATATTTCATGCTTCCACCTCGCTATCCTCTGGCATCTGGAACGTCATTCCTTTTTTGAGCATTTCTCCAAGTTCTTCTGCATGTGCTTTGTTTTCTTCCGTTTTTGGCTTCATGCTTAATATCCTACATACTTCTGGAATTACATATTTTGTGTATTCCGAATCTCCGTATGCTTCCTGGATCATATCCAGTACTTTCATGACTTTTGCTTTGGTGGAATATTCAGCGATAATGCAACAACCGCCTTGACTTCCGACATATATTGATGCCGCTCCATCAATGTCTCGAATTGCAATACTGAAAGTATTATCAATATTTACTATTATTGTTTTATCCTGACTTCTGATTAACATTTTGCGTCCTCCTTATTCGATAAAATTTGTTCCGCACTGGCAATGATAACTAATGTGCCCGTTATATTTGCTCACGTTTGCAATTACCTTTCTACCGCATGAAAAACACGTTACCTCTTTCGTCAGCGGCTTTGCATATTCTTTTACTTCTTCGTCCTGAATAAACCTCTGACCGCACCAGTTTCCTAGTGCGGATTATTTTAAATAAAGTCCGATAAATTCATTTGTGTCATTTCTTCATCCAGACGTTTTTTTGACAAATCGTAATAGTATTTGTCCAATTCAAAACCAACGAATTTATGTCCTGTATTATGGCAAGCAATAAGACTTGAAGCACTTCCTACATGCGTATCAAGAATAACATCTCCGGTCTTTGCATATTTGTTTAAAATCCACTCATATAATGCAACTGGTTTCTGCGTCGGATGTATACGTTTTTCCTTGCATTTCATATTCTGTTGTATCATTCCATTCCATCTGTAAGTAATACGTCTTACTGCAGTATTAAATGAAGTCCATGCAAGTTCGCAGTCAGCAAAATCGTTTTCTCCGTTATCTTTATCCCAAACAATCCAGCAACTACTATCGTATGGAATTTTACTTATGAAATGATTCGCTCCCCATATGATTTGTTTTTTCGATACTCTGAATAATTCTGTAAAATAGTTTTCGCTTGGGGGGGCACTATCCATTCCTGCAAATGCTTTGTAATTCTTTGCTTTCGCTAATTTACTTCTTGTATAATTTTTCGAACCATTTTCACCAATTCCGTACGGTGGATCCACAATCGCAAGATCAAAATATTTATCTGGAAATTGCTTCATTCCTTGCATACAGTCCATATTATAATATCCGAAATCTAACATTTTCTAATTGGAGTAACTATAGTTTTATGTCTGGGCGACTCGTTACTCTATCCTCACTTTCCCCATGTAAGCAACTGGCACGCTATTGTGCAGTCCTCCATGATTTAATATTCAATGAAATCTGATAATTCCATCTGACTGTCTAAATTATCATCATTCATCCACCACTTAAACGCATCTTTGCCTGTCTTCCACTTGGTTTCTAATCCTTTTTCTTTGCGAACATCTATCATTCTTCCAAAAGCTCTGATATAAGACTGTTTGTACTTAGGAAAATCTGCAAATTCTTTATATCTCTTTTTCCCGGCCATCGGACAGCCGATACAGCCAACACGATCATATCCACATTTGTACAAATCACAGGTTTCTATATGCTCTGAATTAATAAATTCCCATATATCAGAATCTTTCCAGTCAATGATTGGATTGACAACCATTTTGTTTTTCTGCATACAAAGTTCATTCATTCTGCGATTAGCATCATTGTCATTCATTAGCATAATTGATGTGAATTTTTCTTTAGTTGACTTTGTTGCACCAATTTTTTCAAATTCTTCTCTTTCTTTTCTCTGCCTGCTTTCAGCCCATCTCACACCAGTAGCAATATATCTATTTGCGCACCCTGTTTCTTTAAGGACTTGACAGCAGTAGCGAACTTGTCTTGTTGGTGGCATAAGTTTTAATGGAATCAATTTCCACATCGTGATATGTTCGCCTTTATACTTCGGCTTTTCTATTTCGCATTTAATTCCTTTTTCTTCCAGACTTTTAAATACTTTTCGTATATGTCGTACAGTTTGCGGTGCATCTGCGGTGGTGTGACTATTGTGTACCTCAAATGGTATTCCACTCCTACGGAAGAGTTCTAACATCACGTCAGAATCTTTTCCTCCAGAATATGTGCACACAAGTGGTTTTTCATAATGTTTCAGCGAGAGATCAGACGCAAGCCGGATTTTTTCAATTGATTTTTTCTCTAAATCCATAATATTTACACTCCAAATCTTCTGACCAATTCTTTATACATCAGTCTCCACCTTTGAATAACTCAATCTATACGCCCTCTGCTCTGTCGGATTCTCGCTAACAAGCAATCCGTTATCTAAAAGCAAATTAAAGTGTTTTCTGGCAGTAGCCATTGAAATGTCTAATCCATCTGCAATATTTCTTGTGGACGGCATATAGTGGTGTTTACGGTAATATTTTAAGATAAAGTGATACACCGCTTTATACATCTCCTGTCTCTCTTTGTGTTTACGCTCTGTATTGTATTTTCCCATCAATAACACCTCACTTAATCGTTAATGCGGAATCTCAAATCAAGATTCAGTTCCTCTTTGATTGATCTTCTATAATCCTCCCAGGTTGCCATATCATCCATCAGATAATCAGCCCCCCTGTCCATGCCGTCCATGAATTTCTGGCAGCGCTTCTGTCCAAATCCAAAATCATCATGCAGGACGGCAATTCCAAGGATTGTAAATGTATCAAGTGTCATTTCTTTGATCTTCTGCGCTGCCTTGTCCAGGTCCTTTGAAGCAAGTGAGGTATGCACTCCGGTAATCCCACGGAATTTAATTTCCCTCTCCAGAGCTTCTAGCCCGCCATCCTTTACTATTCTGAGTGCCAGGTCAAGTCCGTCCTCTCTCTCTCGCTCATACTCCTTCATTTTGTTCATTGGTTTTCTCCTTGTTCAGATTTTTAGCTTTCTTATGCATCTTGTCCAGATAATCCGCATAGGCTGTAAGCATATGATCCACAAAGCCGTTTTTATTATATTTGTCTGATACAATGTGGATCTGCTCAACTACCTGCTGCCAGTATTCGTCCCTTTCTTCAATTCCGGCGGTCTGAAGAACCAGTGCCGGAAAGTCGATTTGTAAAAACTTTATGGTGTTCGGTATCTGCTCATGCGTCACTCTCATACTTATACACCTTCTTCTACCTCAAAACTCTGTTCAAGAAGTCGCTCGTTATCCTTGCTAAATGCCTTTATATAGCTCTGTTTTATCGGTCTGATAAAATGTATGCCGTTAGCAGATTTTGCCCGGGAAACAGCCACGTAGAACTGTCCAGGATCCCAACAGCAAGGATCAATGTTGATTTTCTCAAATGTCTGTCCCTGTGACTTATGAATACTGATTGCCCAGGCAAGTTTTACCGGGAACTGAGAGAATGATCCAACTTTCTTGCGGACAATTTTCTCTTTCACGATCTTCTGACCGTCCTTTTCTTGTTCAGATTCCTCAATAACCTGTTTCTCAATGTCTTTACTGTATCTGTACAAGTTAACTGTTTTGCCTTTATCTGTCTTAACAACCAGATAGGATTCTTCGAACTCTCCATTGTCTACGATTTTCTGAATAATGCCAATCGTTCCGTTGACGTAATTCCCGGACAAATCATTTACGGTAATCATAACTTTTGCACCAACATTAAGTATTAAATCCTCTCTGGCAAAAGCAATGTTCTTAATATCGGAAGATGTTGGCTTTCCGTCAACTACTGCATGAAACACTTTTTCGGTCTTTTTATCCAACTTACCAAGGAAAGTATTGTTAATTCTGTCAGCTTCAGCATTAGTGCCAACCAAGAACGGTGCTTCCGGTATAACCTTGTCCGATTCGTTATTCTCCAGATATGCAATGGATTTTCTAATATTGTTGCCATATTTAATATCATTCAGCACATACTTAAATCCCTCATCATTCTGCCTGCATACCTCATCAAGTTTGATATATTCAAACCCCATTTCTTTCCAGTATTCAGACATGAAAGCATATCCATGTTCATACTTTCCTCCCTTTCCGTAATCAGATCCATACATCCGGCAGAGAATTTTACGGTCATCTGTTGTGATGACTGGGGGGAGCTGGTAGAAATCCCCAATTACGATCAGCTGAACATCTTCTTTATCCTCTCCGCTCAGAAGTCTGTCAACGGCTCTTTCTTCATTCTCCGTGATAATTGTCTTCGCAATCATATTAAACAGGTCGAACCGGCACATGCTGATCTCGTCAATAATGAGAATATCTGCTTCCCTCAACAGTTCAGCTCTGGATTTCACTTTTTTCTTGTAGTCCTCAAATTTGATTGAGATGTTCAGTGCTCTATGTACAGTAGTTGCCCCATATCCAATATTGTCTGCTGCTATCCCAGTAGTGGCAGATACCAGAACACTTTTACCAGCTTTTTCCGCCTCATCAATAAACGTTTGGATAACCGTTGTTTTACCTGTTCCTGCATCTCCTGTAAGGAAAACATTACTGCCAGACAACATTGTGTCCAATGCGTACCGCTGTTTTTTATTAAGCTTCTCTTTTTCCATTTTTGTAACCACTCCTTATGCCTTAGTAACCAATTGTAACAATCTGAATTTTCATGCAATTTAATTTTATTTTTTAATTTGTATAATCATTTTATTTTTGTAACCAATGTGTAACCAACTTTTCAACCACCTTGGTTACACCGCAAACCCTTATTTTATGCGGGTTTCAGAGTTATGTAACCGTGTAACCAATGTAACCAAGGTTTTCCTATAGGAGATTGCAATGTATATATGATTTTTTTATATATTTTTTTATTCCCTATACACATGCTTTTCCGCGGGTTACATGGTTACATGGTTACAAATTACGAAAACGGAACACTTGTTCCAGTATTAGCAGGTATAAAATCAGCTTCAACATGCTCATTTTCCTGTTCGTCTTCAAGATCTTTTATATCAATAATCTTTACAGCAACAAGTCTCATTACACTTCCCCCATCTCTTTTTATTACCGTATCCCTTTTTCCTGTATGCTTAATTAATTCTCGATTAATCGCCCATGCTGAAAAGGCTTTTCTGGAGAATCCGTTGTTTTTTAGGAGATTTTCAAGAGGTTTCGGATAAAAATACACATATACATCTCCATACTCATCTGGTGTTTCCTTAAATCCCCACTGATCGCAACTGAATTGCGCATCAAAGTGCTGTCCGTATACTGAAAGGCTTTCAATGATAAATTCATAGCATCGTTGACCCTCCGATACATCTTTCTTGCGTGTAGGTATGTCCACAACATCCTCGACTGTCAGCTCACGCCCATCCTTAAATATGAAATCTGTAGCTAATTTATCCGCCAATAGAAGAGTAGATATAGCCATTACCTGTTTTGCTGGAAAATTATATCCATCAAAGCCCTTTTCAATCTCAGATTTCATTTCTTTCAGCTCATCTGGTGTAAATTTTTTTAGATTTCCAACAAATACTCTTCCAGCAAAGCCATAATTTTTCATTACAGTGCTATTAATTTCTGCTGGATTCTCATAAATATCTTCGCAGCACTCAATTTCAATAATTCTGTTGATTGCTCCACCGGAATCCGCAAATTCTGAAATAGGATTCTCGCCGTTGCAAATGGTTACATTACTCCATGTATTCTCCTTAGCTGCTCCGAGGTCCTTATTTGATCTTCCTTTCCCTTTACCGGAACAGAGATTGTAAATCAATGTTTCGTAGTTATCCCGAATATATTGAGAAGCGTTCTTAGAGTCATCGAGGATCATCGGAAAGTTATTAAGCATGTCTGCCCTTGTCTCCAATGACGTATCTGTTGACCGGAAATTCCCAACGTAGGATCCTGGCGACGGGTTTCCCCAGATAGATGCAGCTATGTTGATCGTTACTGTCTTGCCGCCGCCTGTCTGTCCGTAGAAATCCACAATGAATGGCAGTGCGTCAAGTGGTTGCACAAGCACACTTGAAAAAGATGCCGCCAGTGCTATTCGTGGTTCTAATCGTCCGCACGACCGTAGCTGTTTAGCTAGAGTCACCCACTTGAAGTAGCTTCCACTTTCCTGTATACTCTGGAATAGTGTTTTAAAGCGGTATTCGCCGTCAAAGACGATTGAAAGGTCGTAAGGTACAAATACATTGCCATGCCACCCTAACTTGCTCGTAGAGTGCTGTATGTCGATCATATCGGCATTGTACATTTCAACGTCCGCCAGATACTTCACGAGAAGCCTTGCATTCTCCGAGTTGACCTGCACACCGAACCTTGCAAGATTAGTTATCGCCCTGGAAGTCACAATGTCGATTTTTGGAACAGTTATTTCTGTCCAGTATCCATCTCTTTTAAAAGCCACTGTGATCTGTTCTTCGCCTGTCTCAATATTTTTCAGTCGACGTATCGGCATGATCGGGTGGTGGCACACAAGTTCCCTTGCCTTGGACGTCTCGGAAGAAAATATTCCATTTTCTGTAGCTATCCAGCTTCCACAGGCCATGTTAGGATATTCTTTTCCAATATCATCCTCATAAAAGTTTGTGATATTTTCAACTAACTGCATGGAACGATTTGCTTTTTCTTCTTTTTCCTTGTCCTGTTCTGCTTTCTGGAATTCTTTTATGAATTCCTCGGCTATGCTTTTTGCTCTTACACTCTTCGCCCTGTCTATTAACTTAAATTTAGCTTCCGAACGGTCGATTTTACTTTTTATTGAAAAAAGTTCTTCATACAGTTGCTTCTGCATAAAATCATTTGCTTGCAAATTTTCAATATTTTCAAGAATGCTTCTCACCTCCTGCCTTAGCTGACAATATTTCATATCTGCTTCTTTCTTTTTCAAGGTTGAACTGGCACATATACCACTCTTCTGAACCAGGAGGGAAGGTTTTTAGCGCTGTTTCGTACATAAGTATGTTCTTTTCTACCTGCTCAATCTCGTTAGGATCCTGAACAGGATTGTACTTTTTTGTTTTAATATCTCGCATTTCATGTCTGATCTGGTTACGGCTCTTACCTTTTTTAGAGATATAAGTACCGCCCAGCTCAATAAATGCGGTGCTAAAAGGAACGGATTCGTATTGCATCACGAAATCAAACACATCACCGCCGGTTCCACAGCCAAAGCAGTAAAAGGAATCATCGTAAATCTTGCAGGACGCTGACTTTTCTTTGTGGAAAGGGCAGCATATAAAACCTGCTCTATTTGGTTTCAATCCATATCTGGAAAGAATCTCCGGCATCTTTACCGACTGTTTGATTTCTTCTTTCGTCATGATAGTAGCTCCACAATCCGCCGCCCGGTCTCTTCTTTTGTACAGAATTCAAATCGAACTCCGTATCTATCTCTGATTGTGCAGAGAGATTTATATAACTGGCAGCCATCAACAGCCTTATCAGAAATTACAGTCTTTACTTTCTTACCGTTTACCGTCTTCCAGATAACCTTGTGTTTTCTTGGGTTCTCCCAAAAATACACATCACCAACGGACTTAATATCTGGTCCATGTTCACATAGGATAATCAACTGAATACCTGCTTCACGCGCTCTGATAAGCTCTGCTTTGAATCTTTCATGCTGCTGGCAGACATTTCCACAAAGCTCTTGTAAATCCTTTTTACGATCAATACAGAGTTTTGCATTATCTAATGACTGATAATCTCCGCAGTATAACTTCGATCGGAAATACTGTACTCCAAGGCTGTCAAACTGCTTTTGAATCCGTTCCCATTCCTTTTTATGTTCTCTTGTGTCTGTCTGTATAACCATTAAAAACACATCCTTTTAATTGAATGGAAGCTCTTCCTGCACACTATCCGGAATACTCATAAAATCAGTTCCGGCTGGATTAGAACCCATAATAGCTTCTTCTTTTAGATGATCGTCATACGCTTTTGTGGTACGCTCTTCTGGAATATCTGCATCTTTGATTCCTTCCACGCTGCGGAACCATGCAAGCTTGTGACGTTTTACTTCTTTATTGTCGTACCAGTCTTTCTCCAGACGGAAGATGCCGCCAATCAACTTGCCTTTGAACTGCTGTCCGAAGTTATCGCCCCACTTAACAGCAAAGCCCGGATTTGACTTTTCTACGCATGTAATGAATGTTTTGAGATTACGAACACCATAATCTACACTCTCATCAATAACCATATAGTTAGTGCCGGCATTCGGATATTTCTTGTCTGGACGAATATCATTCTCGAACTGCTTCATAAAGTACCCCGCCTGTTCGTCTCCTTCTGCGAAATCAAACAAGATAACGAGCATATCAAGTCCGCCCTGGGATTTTTTCTCTGATACCTGCTTAATTACCATCTTGTGACCGCCGAGCACAATCGGTTCAAATTCTCCTGCTGCCTGTGTTGTGTCATAGCTATTTGGTTTCTGCATTATTGTTTTCTCCTTTTCCTAATTCGTAATAGTCTCTAATGATCTTGTCTACTTCTGCGAGATCATTATCAATAGTTAAACTGTCAAACATTCCGATTGGAGACTTACTTACTGCTCCCTGGCTGGACTGAGTGACAAATAAGTGTTTCCCACTCTCTTCAATACAGCGAAGAACGATAGTAAACATGCCCTCGATGCAAACTTTTTCGTCCAGAAGCTTGCCAATTGTCTTAGGTTTTACTTCCCCGGAATCATCCTTTTCTTCGTGCATCATCATATATACGATCTTGTCCTGCGGCACTTTCGTGACGATAAACTGAATAAGATTCCAGAAATAGTCCCCAATATCATTGTATAGTGAAAACACTGCATTACCTTTTCCGGCAGAAGCGTGTCCTTTCATAAAATGATTCGTGATAAGATAACCTGCATCGTCAATCACAATTGACTCCGCCTTTGATGCGATCAGGCACTTCATTACCTTCTGGTAATCATCTGTAAACCATCCGTCAATCTTTCCTTTAAACGGAAGCGGTTTATTCAATACTCTAATAAGGTTCCAGTCAGAATTCTGGCAGTTTCTTAAACTGGTGCTCTTTCCAGAACCGGATTTTCCTATGATTAATACTGGTGTTGCGATAAGTCATTCCTCCTTGTCATAAACCACATGCTTACTACTCTCAATAATCAGCAAGCTTGCAATATCTTTCATTGATATGGTTGATTCGTTATAAATCTCAACCAGTGCGTTGTATGCTTCCGGCGATACTTTCACAACCGGATTGTCCTTATCGGTTGCCGGCTGCTTCTTTCTTGCCGGAATACGGATTTCAAATTCACTCACTGATACTTTCCTCCTTATACGATTTCTGAGCCGTTAAAATCCCATTTAAGGCTTGTACGTAGCTCGCCAATGTTCTTGCCTTGTATGATTCTTCTATGGGATTATCCGGCGCAATAGCAAGCTGGGTGTCGATTAATCTAACAATCTCATTAATGCGCTCTTCCATATTTACACCTCCTCAAAAAAGCAATACACATTGTCAGAGCCATCCCCTCTCACCGGATTTTTTTCGCCGTTCGAAAATGCTCCGCCTGCACAGTGATATTCAAGATGATTCAGATACATGTCCGGGTTTTCCCAATCAAGAATATATGCTTTCCTCCTGTTCAGCTCCCCCAGAAGCTCGTTCGCCGTTGTTATCAGTTCCATTGTCGGCAGAAGCTTCAGCTCCATCTGATCCAGCATTTAACGGACACCTCCCATCTATTAAGAGTCTAAGAAGATGTGCTTTTGCAAGTTTGCACTGCTCAGCTGATTCCTTCTTAAGCAGTTCACTATTAAAGTAGATTGTGTAATTTCCATCCTTTTTCCTGTTCGGATTCCACTTTGAATTCATAATGTCGATATCGCAAGCATGCACATGCGAAGTAATGTGAAACGAAACAAAATAATCTGTTTCGTTTGAAACTCTCCACGCTAATTCAAAAAGCTCTTTGATTTCTTTTTCAAACATTTCCGTTCTCCTTTCTTAAAGCAGTGCTAAATACGTAAACAGTGCGAATACAATACCTGCCAGGATCTGCTGCAAGCTCTTCTCCCACATCCACACCGGGAGAAAAGTAAGCAGAATTCCAATAATCACACTGACTACGATATCCTTTCTGTTCTGCCTGGGTGATTTCATTCTTTTTTCCCTCCAAAAAAAAGGAAAAAGATTACAGATTGTAAGCAATATACCAAAAGATATTAGTAATGATTAACAGCGCGGCAGTCAAAAGCCATGCACTGAACCACTTCTTAGTCTCTCTCTTTGCTTTTCTTACGATTTCGGTAGCCAGCATTGTTTCCAAATCGTTCCATGTAATCTTTTCATTGCTTGTTACATTTTTTTTATTTTCCATGTTATTTTCCTCTCGCTTA
>ERZ1034980.447-NODE-447-length-30880-cov-48.662871_pt1 | contig 30880 bp, 24 predicted proteins | sample MGYA00520622_ERZ1034980 | MGnify/ENA primary metagenome ERZ1034980 (study PRJEB33766, sample SAMN09781791) | gut metagenome | biome: gut microbiome | host: Homo sapiens | place: Madagascar | study: EMG produced TPA metagenomics assembly of the PRJNA485056 data...
CATCGTCCAGTGAAATTCCTATATATCGACTCACAGAACTGCTCTCCTTACTCCATACTCTTCGCTTCCATCATTTCCTTCGTGAAAAGGGCCTCGATGACCGCTTCATTCCGAACGTAGCGGTGCATCGCCTGATATAACTCCTGGTCCTTATCCTTCCCGATCAGTCCGGACATCTCACTCAGAATATCGTAGGTATCCCCCTTCAGGCGCACGGTACCGTCCCAGGCGATGCTGCCACTGGCCGCCGGCGTCTGGTCCTTCGGAGACTCATAAATCTGATACTCCGCCTGCTCACCGGCAAACAGTGTCACCGGTCGTACATAGATATTCTGGTAGATCCTCGTAATCTCTTCCTCCTCGAAATCCCCCTGATCCGGAAGGATGCGGAGATACAGGGACGGACGGATATCCTTATGGCCATGGTATTCGATATAGTACCGATCCATCACGCTGTCCGGAATCCGCACGAAACGATACAGCGTTCTCGTATATGCAAAAATCAGCTTCTTCCGGATCAGATAATCCATCGTCTCCTGAAGCACGAGCTTTTCTTCTCCGTTCAGATCCTTCTGCCCGGCCATATGCTTCGACATCGCCAGCAGATAGATCACGGGTACACGTTCCTTGTAGGTCTCATCCCGCACGATCCCGTAGATATCCGGGAAGACACTCTCCCGGATCACCCGGCCATCGATGAAGTAATCTGCGGCCCGCTTCGTGATATACGCACGCAGAAGCACATTCTCCGCATCCGGGAAGCTTCGATAGAGCTCAAACACATCATCGAGCCCCTGCTCGGTCCGGCTGAACAGCATCTGCGCCAGCAGACGCTCCGCCATCTCCCGCTGTCCGTCCACCTTCAGCTTCTGTGCACGCAGAAGAATCGCCAGCATATCCTGTGCGAGACCGTTGTAGTTTTCCGTCAGGTAGCGAAGAATCGTCTTATCCTTCGTACCGAGTGTGAACAGATAGTAGCTGAGCTCCATGAGCTCTGCCGAGCGCAGATGACGCTCCTCTACGATGAGACTCCGTACCAGCTTCTCGAGATACGGTCGATCCAGTCCGCGCTCACCGCTCGAAAGCAGAAGACGATAGGCTTCCTCGAACATATTGAGCCGGATCATCGTCCGAAGCAGCATCCTCTGCTCGCTGTGGTCGAGCTCCTGCAGCGCCGTCTCTGCGAGGAACTGCTTATCCTCCTCGCTCACATCCGGGTCCGAGTCTCTCGTCGTCTGATCATGATAGCAGAGGATCACATCGAAAAGATAGGCACGGTATGGGCCGGCGAGCGGCATCTCACGCATCACTGCCTCGAGAAGCTGCAGCTCTTCCATATTCCGGATCCCATTCCGGGCGATACGACGCGCCCGAGTGAGCTTCAGCATCGGCTGCTCCGGCACCACCTGGAAACAACGCTTCTCCAGCTCCGGCTTCTCCATGATCCGGGTCTTCTCATACACGACATCCGTGTACCGGTCTCCGTATGCATCCTGAAACAGTAGTACGCTATTCTCGAAAAAGAGCGGGATATAGGCACTCCCCTCCTTCAGCGGATAGAGCTCCTCCCGATCCAGCTCGAGATAACGTACGACGACATAACGCATATGCGGATCACCGGTCGACACGCGATACGCGCGAAGAATCGCCGGCAGCACCGAACCGATGCGCTCATCCACCATGTCCACGAGGATCATACGCTCATAGAGCACACTCAGTCGCTGGTCGAAGGCCGACCGCAGTAGCTGATCGATCGTGAACTTCTGAATCTTCTTCTCGAAGCGCTGATAGATGTCCTCATCCGCCGTGAAATTCATCACGACGTTATAGAACAGCGGCAGCTTCATACTTTCCGGAATATCATACTCATAAGCGAAGTAGAGATAGACCTCGCGCGGCAGACGCCCCTGATAGCCCTTCGGCATCGCAAACATATAGTACTCATACAGCCGGGTGATCTGGGACTGCATCTCGATCGCCCGCTGGTAGATTCGAAACGCCAGCGCCGTCGTCGCACCGGCACGTATACAGCAGCCGGCCGCCGCCTCGATGAGCTCCGCGTCCTCCAGCTCTTCCACCGGCACGTCTGTTCTGTTCAATGTCTCCTTCGTGCACCCGCTCTCCACGCGATGAGCACGCGCAGCACTTTCCTGCTCCGGATGCCCGATGGCATACAAAAAGGCCGCCAGCGCATGCACCCGGTCCGGTCCCTTCCGGAGACCATCATAGAGTGCGCGAAAACGTGCATCGTTCATAAACGGTGCACGGACGAAATCATCATATTCAAATATGCGGAGCGCAGCGTCTCCGTCTGTCTGATACAGCTTTACAAAATCCTCCGGTGTACGTAAGCCCGGAATCAGCTCGGCCGATGCGTAGGAACGAACTTCGAAGGAAAACGGAAGCCGTGTTTCACCACCGTTCGATACGATGCACAGTCCCCCCTCGATATGGTCACCATCCTTCAGTGCACGTGCGTCGACGAGCGCACTGATGCGTGTACGCAGTCCGAGAAAGGTATTCTTCTGAATCGTCACATACGGACTGTCCGAGTAGATCAGGCCCTTCAGAAGGATGCCGTTCTCCGATGTCAGGACCAGGTCCAGCTTTAAGGTCTCGCCCGCACAGACGATGCCGTGGTAGGCGGTATCGCTGAGGCGAAGCTCAGGGCAGGCCAGATCGACGATGCCCCTGGCCAGCTTATTTATGCGTTCTTTCATAATCACAAATCTCCATGAGCGTATATTTTAACACAGAAAAGCCATGTGTAAAAGGTCCGTCACATTGAAATACGTCCTCTTTCCTGTTATTATTATGAAACATAGAACGATAGAAAGGGCATTTTATGATTACCGAGCCTTTAACCCTGTATAAGCTGATGATCCTGTATCTGCTGAAATCCATCAACTACCCGCTGACGAACAATCAGCTGAGTGGGTTCTTTCTGGATTATGAGTATACCACCTACTTCACACTGCAGCAGGCGATTTCCGCACTGGAGGATGCACACCTGATCACCGCTCATACGACGCGAAATGCGACACGCTATGAGATCACACGTGAGGGCTCCGAGACACTGGAGCTCTTCGGCAGCGATATCTCGTCGGGTGCGATCGAAGATATGAACAAGTTCCTGAAGGCAAACAAGCTGAAACTCCGTCAGGAGTCCTCGAATTATACGGACTATGAGCAGGATGATGATGGGAACTATATCGTGCATATGGAGGTTCGGGAAGAGAGCTCTCTCCTGTTCTCTGTCGATATCAATGTTCCGGACCAGGATTCCGCCGAGCGCATGTGTGCGAAGTGGGCCGCCAATAATCAGGAGATCTACGCGCATATCATGAAGCAGCTCCTGAGCTAATATACAGGGCATAATCAGATAATTCCGCCGAGGGCCGTCTCAGAATACCTCTGAGACGGCCCTCGGCGGAATTTTAATTTATGCCTGTGCCGGTGCCTCGGACTCCGGTGCATCCAGAACCTCGACGGCCTGGTGGGTCTTCTCGGAGAGAATCTTCTCTACGGAGCAGAGCTTTACGCAGAGGCAGAACAGGTTCGCCGCGATCTTCAGGTCATCGACCGGCGGGTAGGTCGGCGCGATACGGATATTCGTATCCTCCGGATCGTGGTGATACGGGAAGGTCGCACCGGCATCGGTCAGCTTGACACCGGCCTTCTTGCAGTGATCTACGACTGCCTTCGCACAGCCCGGCATGGTGTCGAAGCTGATGAAGTAACCGCCATTCGGCTTCGTCCACTCGCCGATGTCCAGGCCACCGAGCTCCTTCTCGAAGATGCCCTCTACGGTCTCGAACTTCGGACGAATGATATCCGCATGCTTACGCATGTGCTCGATCATACCATGGATGTCCTTGAAGAAACGTACATGGCGAAGCTGATTTACCTTATCGTAGCCGATGGTCTGATGCTTCATCTGGTTACGGATATCATCGAGGTTGTTCGAGCTTGTCGCGAGCGCTGCGAGGCCGGAACCCGGGAAAGTGATCTTCGAGGTCGAGGCAAACTTATAGACCATATCCGGATTACCCGCGCGCTTACACTCGGCGAGGATCTCGATGAGGTAATCCTGATTCTTATCATAGAGGTGATGTATACCGTAGGCATTGTCCCAGTAGATGCGGAAATCACGTGCAGCCGGCTGGAGACGTGCGAAACGACGTACGGTCTCATCGCTGTAGCTGTAACCCTGCGGGTTGGAGTACTTCGGAACACACCAGATGCCCTTGATGGCGTCGTCTTCCTTCACGAGCTTCTCGACGATGTCCATATCCGGACCGGTCGGGGTCATCGGAACGTTGATCATCTCGATGCCGAAATACTCGGTGATACCGAAGTGACGATCATAGCCCGGTACCGGACAGAGCCACTTCACCTTATCGAGCTTACACCATGGTGTCGAGCCCATGACGCCGTGGGTCATCGATCTCGAGATGGAATCATACATGACATTCAGTGAAGAGTTACCATAGATGATGATATTGTTCGGGTTGTTCTCCATCATATCTGAGAGCAGCTCCTTCGCCTCTTCGATACCGCCCAGTACACCGTAGTTACGGCAGTCGGTACCATCGGCACAGTACATATCACAGCCACTGGTCAGTGCATCCATCAGACCCATGCTGAGATCCAGCTGTTCCTTACATGGCTTACCACGGCTCATATCGAGACTCATCTCCATCGCCTGATACTTCTCGTACTGCTTCTTCAGCTCGTGAAGCTCCTTCTCGAGCTCGTCCTTCGTCATCTTCGTGTATGATTTCATAGTGAGATCCTCCTAACGGTGTGAACGCAAACGAAACAAAAAAAGTATAATCAAAAAGCCTGATGCATGCAAGCATCAGGCTGTAAAACATCGATATATGTTCTGCGTCTGTATTCGGTAAAATTTCAGCAAATCCGTGCGAAAACGGCAGCCACAGGCACGGACAGCTGTCTGCCACGGCCGTATCCCAGGGTATGCTTCTCAGCCGGTCGTCGATGGGACGCCGGTACCGCCGGCAGCCGTGTTGGTCGAGAGTTCATCGATGCGGGTCCGCAGAAACGCGAGCTCACGGGTCGCATCGGCATCCCCCGGATAGTTATCGAGGAAGGTCTGCACGGCCTCATAGGCCTCCTGCCACTGCGCCGTTTTCTCGAGGTACACGAGCTCATCAAACTGGTAGTCCTTATCGTTCGTGAGTCCGGCGGCCTTCGCCTGATCGAGACTTTCGCGGGCCGTATCCGTGTCGCCGTCATTCAGGGCCTTCGTCGCGTTTTCGATGTACTGACGTGCGTCGAGCTGGGTCTGGAACTGGAGATATACCTCCTGATCCCCGTTCACCTCACGTAGGGTTTCGATGATTTTCCGTGCTGCGTCATAATCTCCGAGCATGTACTCGGCTTCCGCCTTATAAAGGAGGATGTCATACTGCTCCTCACCGACCCGACCCTTGCTTCGCTCCATCGCTTCATCGAGGGTCGTGATGGCCTCATCATATTTTCCTTTTTCCACGAGATCGATGCCCTGCAGGCGGAGCTCCTCCACCTTATTCCCGCAGCCGCTCAGCAGCAGGGCCACGCATCCGATCCATGCGGCTGTCTTCATCAGCTTAAGCATATGCATCTCCGGCACCTCAGTTCTTCCCGGTGGAGCCGAAGCCGCCACGGTCCTGATTTCCGAGGGAATCCACCTCTTCAAACATGATATGCGGCTGATGCTCGAGGATGCGGAACTGGCAGATTCGGTCGTTCACATGGAGCTCGGTATCGCGGGTCGCATACACCGGCATGCGAATGATGTCGTGATCACCGCAGTAGCTCTCATCGATGATACCGAGGGAGTTCGTCTGAATCAGACCGAAGTTCTTAAAGGTCGAGCTGCGCGGTGCGAGCAGCATCTCGTAGCCATCCGGCACCTGCACGGAGATGCCCATACTGATGAGGCGGAACTCACCCTTCTGCAGGGTGACATTCTCTGCGACACGGAGGTCGATCCAGTCGCTCTTTCCGGCGATGTACTCGAGCTTCTCGATCTCATCGGAATGATATTTGATACGCATTGTTTTTTCCATCATACTGTCTCCTCTTCTGGTGCTGCCGCCTCTTCCGACGCCGCTTCTTCGGCGTGGCCCATGATATCGACGACCTCGTCATGGACCTCCTGCTTGATTTCTGCCTCGACCTCCGGATTCAGGTCCGGAAGCTCCTGGATGGAGCTCACGCCGAAGCGACGCAGGAACTCCTCTGTGGTCGCGAAGAGAGCCGGTCGGCCCGGTGCATTGAGACGTCCGACCTCATACGCGAGGCCATACTCGACGAGACGGTTTACCGCATGATCCGAGCTGACGCCACGGATACGCTCGATCTCCGCCTTCGTCACCGGCTGTTTATAGGCGATGATCGACAGGGTCTCCATCACGACGTCGGTCAGTACCGGCTTCTTCGGCTGCTTCGCCACACGGATGAGGGCCGGATAACATGCCGGATTCGCGGCCATCTGGTAGCGCTTCTCGAGCCGCCTGATCACCATGCCGCCCTGCCGCTGCTCATACTTCGCGATGAGCCGCTCGACCGCATCCTGTGCGATCTTCTTTCCTGCATTGAGGGCCGTCGCGATCTCATCGAGCCCGACGGAGCGCCCCATCGTAAACAGGAGTGCCTCGACGATGCGCTCTTCCTCGAGAAGATCCGCGGAGAACTCCTGATCGATTTCCTCCGCCAGCTTCTGTGTTTCCGCATCGAGCCCGATGGAGGCATCGTCCACCTGTGCAGCTGCCGTTTCAGTATCCGGGGCGGACGGCATCGCGTTTTCCATCGTTGCCTCGTCCACTCTGGTCTTCTGCTCTTCCTTTTCCATCAGTCAAAATCCTCCAGTCCCTTCATATCGAGCTCGTCGTCCGAGCCCTCCGGGCGTTCCACCTCTGCGATGTCGAGATCGCCGAACGGCTGCTCCTGTACGGCTGTGATGCGGCCCATCTTCATCAGCTCCAGGATGGCCAGAAAGCTGACGACGACCTCCATCTTATCCTTTTTCTCCGCGACCATGTGCCGGAAGGAGACGCGATGATGACCGCGGACATACTTCAGCACATCACGGATGCGCCCCTCCAGGGAGATCTTCTCCCGCTTGATCACGCCGAAGCGCGAACGTACCTGGTCGACGGACTCATCCCGCCGCTTCATGACATCCTCGAAGACCTTCCGCATGCGCTCGAGGCTCACATCCTTCAGCAGTGCATCGAGATCAATCGGCGGTACATACTTCTCGACCTCCTTCGGAATCGTCGGCGGCTTATAGAAGTATAACTCCGCCTCATCCTCCAGGTTTTCGAGCTGTTCTGCCATGTACTTATACTTCCGGTACTCGAGCAGACGGGCGACGAGCTCGGCACGCGGGTCAACCTCCTCACCGGTCTCCTCATCCACCTCCTTCGGAAGCAGCATGCGCGACTTGATTTCGAGGAGCGTCGCTGCCATCACGAGGAAATCCGAGACAAGATCGAGATCTTCCTCCTCCATCTGCGTGATGTAGTCCATATATTCTGCCGTGATCTGCACGATCGGGATATCGAAGATGTCGATCTTATCGCGCTCGATCAGATGAAGCAGCAGGTCCAGCGGACCCTCAAATTTTTCCAGTTTAAATGTTAATTCCTGTGCCATTCTTATTCCTGTGCATGCCCGGTCGTTTCCGGCAGCAGTGTAATCACGGAGATCTCCGGCTTATCGTTGATGCGTATGTTGATCGAATGTGTACCGAGTCCGCGATTGATGAGCAGTGTGCCCTCTCCTTCCCGGAAGATGCCGGCACACTCCCGGACGAAAAACTGAAACTGTGGCGTCATCAGTGCGCCGATCCCCGGAATCCGGATCGTGCCGCCATGATAGTGACCGCTGAGGACCAGGTCCTCCCCATGACGCAGGGCCTCATGTCCGTACATCGGCGTATGCAGCATCATGATTGAGAACTTCGTTCTGTCCGGCACGCCGACCTTCGCGCGGATTTCCTCTTCCCGGAGCGGCTTCCGCGGGTGGGTCAGCATATTCCGGAAGTAGCTGAGATCCAGGGTAAGTCCGCTGAGTTCGAGGTCATCGAGCTCCACGCAGTCGTCATCCAGTACATGGACACCCTTCAGTGCCTCCTCGAGGCGTGCATAGTCTGCCCTGGCCATATCCTGTATATATGTATCATATTTCGCCCCACTCGTGCAATGCACGATTCCGGCCTTCTCCCGCAGTCGCGCTTCGTGATTTCCGATCGCATAATAAACCGGATAGCGGTCTCTGACCGCCTCTAAAAAACGACAGCTCACCTCGACACTGTCCTTATGCTGGCGACCGCTCCATGGTCGCACCTTATGACAGCGGATAAAGTCACCACCGATCAGTATGAAATCCGGATGCTCTGTATCGATTGCTTCCAGCAGGCGCTGATTGTCCTTTCCGAACTCGACCTCATGCAGATCCGAGAGAAACACGAAGCGATGCGGCCTTCGAATACGGCTGGAACTGAAGCTGTATCTTTCAGGCATCAGTATACTTCTTTCACGTTTTGATATGGTTATAAGAATGGCAGGCATTAGTAACAGTAATAATATAAGGAGCATCCTCAGCACCATCTCTTCACCTCTCTATATATACTACATTTAAAGAGCATTATTTATCTGTTTGATTTCATCTCCTCAGCCATCCGACCTCCATGAAAATCACGCTTACTGGCTGTTTCAAACCGGTTCAATGTGATTTTTGGTTTTCCGATCAGACCCCAGAAAAAAACGGAAGAAGGACGGTATCCACTATGAGTTTCAAGCGAAAGCGCTCCTACGACAAAATGATTTCCTACGCGCCTCTCTGGCGTACACTACACAGAAAAAATCTGACACAGTATGATCTCGTCGCGCATATGAGCATCTCCGGCAGCATGATGCAGCGTCTACGCTCGGACGCTCCGATTTCACTAAAATCCGTCGCTATGCTCTGCGACTATCTCGACGTCGTTCCATCGGAGATTTTCACCTTCCAGCCGGAAGAAGTTCCGACGCTGCAGGATTCATAGACGCTACGGCCGGTCCTGTAAAAGGCACTGCCGGATTCATATCATACGATAGCAGGAATGAGAAAAGAGCTGCCTGCGGAGATCATCCAGCAGACAGCTCTGCATTTATACCTGTTCTGTATCGACATCCTCCGGTGCAGCAGATTCCGGCGCACCATCTTTACCATTCATGTCCGGTGCCGCATAGCGTGCACGTACCTCCTCGAAGGAAGCCTTCTCTTCGGTCTTGCGCACATCCTGCGCCAGCTTCTCCGCCTGCGCACGGACCATCGATTCCTGCGCATCCGTCGGTGCTTCGACCGTATCTGCCGCCTGCGCCGCTGCCGGGTGCTGGATTCTGTGCAGGATATCCATAAATTCCTTACCGGTGATGGTCTCCCGCTCGATCAGGAACGCCGCGATCTGGTCCAGCGCCTCACGGTTCTCACGCAGGATCTGCTTCGCCTCCTCATAGCATGCCTTCAGCACCTGCATCACCTCCTGGTCGACGGCCGTCGCGGTATCATCACCGCAGTTCATCACCGTACGTCCGGTATTGAGATACAGGGACTCCTGACTCTCGAGGCCCATCAGTCCGAAGCGCTCCGACATACCATACTGTGTCACCATCGCACGTGCCAGCTTCGTTGCCTTCTCGATATCGTTGGCAGCGCCGGTCGTCACCGTATCAAATACGATTTCCTCCGCCGCTCGACCAGCCAGGAAGGTCACCAGCATCGCATGAAGCTCTGCCTTCGTATTCAGATACTTCTCTTCCTCCGGTACCTGCATCACATAACCGAGCGCACCCATCGTACGTGGTACGATGGTGATCTTCTGTACCGGCTCCGCATCCTTCTGAATCGCAGAGACCAGCGCATGTCCGACCTCATGGTAGGAAACGATACGACGCTCCTCCTGACTGAGGATACGATCCTTCTTCTCCTTACCGACGAGCACGACCTCGACCGCCTCGAAGAGATCCGCCTGGGATACCTTCTTTCGTCCATGCTTGACGGCAGTAATCGCCGCCTCATTCATCATGTTTGCGATGTCTGCACCGACCGCACCGGAGGTTGCCAGTGCGATCTCGTTGAAGTCGACGGAATCATCCAGCTGCACATCTCGTGCATGCACCTTCAGAATATTGACACGACCCTTGAGGTCCGGCTTCTCCACGACGATACGACGATCGAAACGACCCGGACGAAGCAACGCCGGATCGAGAATCTCCGGACGGTTCGTCGCGCCCATGACCATGATGCCCTTCGACGCATCGAAGCCATCCATCTCGGACAGCAGCTGATTCAGAGTCTGCTCACGCTCCTCGTTTCCACCGAAGCGGGTATCTCTCGTTTTACCGATGGCATCGATCTCATCGATGAAGATAATGCATGGTGCAGACTGTGTCGCCTGCTTGAACAGATCACGCACACGGCTCGCACCGACGCCGACGAACATCTCGACGAAATCCGAACCGGACAGACTGTAGAACGGCACCTGTGCCTCGCCGGCCACGGCCTTCGCGAGTAAGGTCTTACCGGTTCCGGGAGGCCCCACCAGCAGAGCGCCCTTCGGGAGCTTCGCACCGATCGCCGTATACTTCGTCGGATTATGCAGGAAGTCGACGATCTCGATCAGCGACTCCTTCGCCTCATCCTCACCGGCCACATCCTTAAAAGTGACACCGGTCTCCTTCTGCATATACATCTTCGCCGTCGACTTGCCGACACCCATGATGCCGCCGTTCCCGTTTCCCATGCGACGCATGGTCATGTTCATGACGACGAAGATCAGAACGAACGGGAGGACGATGCTGATGAGCGCCTCCATGATAAATCCGGAATTGTCCGGTTTCTTCTTATAGATAACGACGCCATGCTCGAGCATACGATCCACGAGCTTCTGGGCGTCTGCGTTGACCGGCACGACATAGTAGCGGACATCCACCTGATTTAGGTACTGACTGTACTCTCCGGAGCTGCCCGACGGCATCGACGCGCCCTCCTTCGGGATGATCGTGATATCACTGTCACCCCACTCCACCTTCTGGACCTGATCACTGTCGACCATCGTGACAAACTCGGTATAGCTGATCTCCTGCGTCACCCCCGTGACAAACGCACCACGGATTAGTGTATATACGAAAAAGGTGATGACAGCAGCGATGATCAGAATCATAAATGTCTGACCCGAATGCCGGAAGCCTCTGCCGTCATTCCCCTGGTTATTATTATTCTCCATCTGTTCTCCATTTCTTTCACCCGTCGGAATCTCGCCCAGTCGGATGGCCAGCTGCATGTTTCCTCGGAATTCTCGGCGCACGATACACACATAAAACTCCGTTTTTTGCAGTAAACATAATTATACGGAAGCCCACCTCTAAAATCAAGATTCCTTCTGTATACAGTTTATAAAACATAAAAGGGGGGTCCCGAAGACCCCCTCTCGCCGTTTATCGTTCGATTTCGTGAATGAAAATACCGGAGCGAAGCTTCGGTTCAAACCAGGTGGACTTCGGCGGCATCAGCAGATGATGATCCGCGACATCCAGAAGCTCCGTGATGCCCGTCGGATGCATCGCGAATGCGACCGCCGGGCCGAGCTCCTCGAGACTGCCATCCATCGCATGCGCATAGGTATGTTGACTCACGCGCTTCTCCAGCTCCCGAAGTCCCCGGATCCCACCGACGAACTCGATGCGCTTATCGGTACGCGGGTCACCGATCCCCAGCAGCGGTCCGAGAATCGTATCCTGCAGAAGCGATACATCCAGTGCCTTTACCGGATCGATGGAACGCGCCGACAGCAGCTCCGCCCGTGCACGGAGCAGGAACCACTCCCCGCCGAGGTACATGCAGATCTCGCCCTTCACCTTCGGAGAAATCGGCTGGGTCAGATGGAACACCTGAAAATCCTCCTCGATGGAGAACATGAAATCCTCCGGATCCATGCCATGAAGATCCTTGACGACACGGTTGTAATCCATGATCTTCAGCTCCTGATCCGGGAACAGCACTGACAGGAAGTAGTTGAACTTCTCCGTGCCATCATAATCCGGATGCTCCTCCCGACGACGGAGACCGACCTTGACCGCACTCGCCGCACGATGATGCCCGTCCGCGATGTAGGTCGCCGGCACCTGCGCGAAAAATGTCTCGAGCGTATCCACCGTCTCCGCATCTTCGATCTTCCATACGCGATGCCGGATGCCGTCGTCACTCACAAAATCATAGAGCGCTTCGCTCTTCTTCACCTCCTGCACGATTGCCTGGATACCTGCATGCGCGCGATAGGCGAGGAAGATCGGGCCCGTCTGCGCCGAGCAGGTATCCACATGACGGATACGATCCTGCTCCTTCTCCTCCACCGTGTTCTCATGCTTCTTACAGATTCCGTTCAGGTAATCATCGATCGAGCTGAGCGCGACGATGCCGGTCTGCGCCCGTCCCTCCATCGTCAGCTCATAAATGTAGTAGCATGCGCCCGTTTCACGCACGAAGGTCCCGTCTGCGATCTCTGCCTGCAGCATATCCGAAGCCTTCCGGTACACCTCCGGGGCATACATATCCTGCGTCTCCGGGAACTGGGTTTCCGGTCGGTCAATGTTTAAGAAGGAAAGCGGATGGCCCGCCACCGCTTCACGTGCCTCCGCACGGGAATATACATCATATGGAAGTGCTGCCACCTCCCGAACGCACGCTGCGTCCGGACGGATCGCTCTGAAAGGTTTAACGGTTGCCATAAGCTCCTCCTTCGATCTCTCTACCTAAAGATATCTGTCCGTCCCACCGGCATTCAACGAATGCCGACGCAGAACAGACAGATATCCGCTTTGATTTCGTATTCTGTTTCTGTTTTACAGACATTTCATTCATACAGTTCCGAACGAAACTTCTTTAAATATATTACAGGAGGCCGCCGATCGCAACAAAGAGCGGTGCAAATACCAGTGAAATCACCGTCATCAGCTTGATCAGGATGTTGATGGCCGGTCCGGAGGTATCCTTGAACGGATCACCGACGGTATCGCCGACCACAGCCGCCTTATGCGCTTCACTGCCCTTGCCACCGTTGTGGCCCTCCTCGATATACTTCTTTGCATTATCCCATGCACCGCCGGAGTTCGACATGAAGATCGCCAGCATGACGCCGGATACGAGCGCACCCGCGAGCAGTCCGCCGAGCGCGTCCGCGCCGAGTACGATGCCGACCGCCAGTGGCGCTGCGACCGCCAGCACACCCGGCAGGATCATCTCACGAAGCGCAGCGGTCGTCGAGATCGCGACGCAGGACTTGTAGTCCGGGCGGGACGTGCCGGCCATGATGCCAGGATCTGCATGGAACTGACGACGCACCTCCTCGATCATGGAGTAGGCCGCCTTCGATACCGAGCTCATCGTAAATGCACTGAAAAGGAACGGCAGCATGCCACCGATGAGGATACCGATCGTGACGCGGGTATCGAGGATATTGATCTCCTCGAGGCCGACCGCGCTGGCATAGGAAACAAACAGCGCAAGTGCGGTCAATGCAGCCGAACCGATGGCGAAGCCCTTCCCCATCGCCGCCGTCGTGTTTCCGACGGCATCCAGCTTGTCCGTGATGTTTCGTACGGATTCATCCAGTCCGGACATCTCTGCGATACCGCCGGCATTGTCCGCGATCGGACCATAGGCGTCGACCGCAACGGTCACGCCGGTCGTCGACAGCATGCCGACCGCTGCTAGTGCGATACCGTAGAGGCCCATGCACTGGAAGGAGATGAACACACCGAGACAGATGAGCAGGATCGGAAGTGCCGTGGAGCGCATGCCGACCGCAAGGCCGGCGATGACGTTCGTACCGGAACCCGTCTCCGATTCCTGCGCGATCTCCTGCACTGGATGATAATCACCCGAGGTATAGAACTCCGTGATCGTTCCGATCAGCACGCCGACGACGAGTCCTGCGATCACCGCGATCGCCGCCTGGAAGCTGTGGAACACGAACCGGCTGCCTGCGACCGCCACGATCATCACGATCGCGCTGGCGATATAGGTTGCACGGTTCAGTGCCTTATGCGGGTTGCCATCCTCGCCACCGCCCACGAAGAGCGAGCCGATGATCGCCGCCGCCAGTCCGCAGCCGGAAATCATCAGCGGATACAGTACACCGGCACCGTTTTCGAAGCCGCCGGCCACCCCGAGGGTAAGGGCGGATACCAGTGCCCCGACGTAGGACTCGAACAGGTCTGCGCCCATACCTGCGACGTCGCCGACATTGTCCCCGACATTATCTGCGATGACCGCCGGGTTACGCGGATCGTCCTCCGGGATACCGGCCTCGACCTTACCGACGAGATCCGCTCCGACGTCCGCGGCCTTCGTATAGATACCGCCACCAACACGGGCGAAAAGCGCGATGGAGCTGGCGCCCAGTGAGAAGCCGGACAGTACCCCGGCATCGCCGGTGAGAATATAGAACAGCGATACGCCGAGCACGCCGAAACCGGCCACGCACATACCCATGACCGAGCCGCCGGCGAAGGCGATCTGCAGCGCCCGGTTCATACCTGAGGTCATCGCGGCGTTGGTCGTCCGCACATTGGCCTTCGTCGCAACGGTCATACCGAAGTATCCGGCGAGGGTCGAGAACAGGGCACCCACCACGAAGGCGATGGCCGTCGTCCAGGAACCGAGCCCCAGGCCGATGGCGATAAAGAGAATCGCCACGAACGAGATGAGAATGCGATACTCAGAGAAAAGGAATGCATGCGCGCCCTCTGAAATCGCGCCTGCGATCTCCTTCATCCTGTCATTTCCAGCCTCTGCTGCATGAACGCGCTGCGCCTGCATCCCCGCAAAAGCCAGCGCACACAAACCGAGGACAGGGGCAACATAAAGAAGTGTAGTCATTTTTTCGTCTCCCTTATTATTCGTATTTCACCCTGCCGAAGTGCATGTACGCCCTCCAAACGCACGTGCCTTATGCAGAGTGACCAAATTATAACGAATATTATACTCAATTTCTGCACTTCTTTGCATACAGTAAGCGTTTACACAAAAGTTTTTTCTTCATTTTCTTCTATTCGGACGTTTTTTTTACTTTCAAAAGGCAGTTTCCTCTCCTGTTCTGCTTTTCGCGCATAGAAAACCCGCTCCGCACGCACACTATGAAAGGTGCCAGTACATGAGCGGGTTGGCGGGTCGAAGATTACTTCACCTTCCGCACACGAAGGATGCCATCGATGAGACCGAGATTGCGGAAGCCCTCATCGGTCAGATGCTGGTTGATGTCCATCAGCGTGTACGCGTAGTCGCCGCGGGACTTGTTCTGGAGACCGTCGATGTTGATGTTTGCATCGCCGAGGGCCTTCATGATCTGTCCGAGCATGTTCGGGATGTTTCGGTGCAGGATGGCGATACGTCCGCCGCTGCTGCAGACACCCATATCGGTATCCGGGAAGTTCACGGAGTGATGGATGTTTCCGTTGTCGAGGTAATCCTGTACCTCCTCGACCGCCATCACCGCACAGTTATCCTCGGCCTCCTCGGTGGACGCACCGAGATGCGGCAGGACGATCGCCCCCGGCATCTCCGCCGACTTCGGATTCGGGAAGTCGGTTACATAGGCCTTTACCTTGCCCTTGGTCAATGCTTCTGCCATGTCATCGTCATTTACCAGCACATCGCGGGCGAAATTCAGGATGCGGACGCCGTCCTTCATGCGTGCGATGGCATCCTGGTTGATCATGCCCTTCGTACTGTCGACGGCTGGTACATGGATCGTGATATAGTCGCACTTATCGTAGATTTCATCGAGGATCGCCGCGTGATGCACCTTCTGGGAGAGATCCCAGGCAGACTTCACGGAGAGGTACGGATCATAGCCATAGACCTCCATACCGAGATCGACGGCGGCATTTGCGACGAGCACGCCGATCGCACCGAGGCCGATGACACCGAGGGTCTTGCCCTTGATCTCACAGCCCGCAAAGTTTTTCTTCACCTTCTCGGCATCCTTCTGGATGGTCGGGACATCGGCATGCGCCCGGATCCACTGATTACCGCCGATGATGTCACGGCTGGCCAGCATCAGTCCCGCGATCACCAGCTCCTTCACGGCATTGGCATTGGCACCCGGGGTGTTGAAGACGACGATGCCCTGCTCGGCACAGCGATCGAGCGGGATGTTGTTGACGCCGGCACCGGCACGTCCGATGGCACGGAGCGTCGGCGGGAAATCCATCGCCTTCATATCGGCGGAGCGCACCAGCACGCCGGCGGCGTGGTCGATCTCGTCCACCAGGGTATAGCCCTTCCGGAAACGTCCGGTTCCGACACGGCTGATATTGTTTAAGCAGTAAATTTCACGATCCTTCATGATATATCCTTTCCGTACAAGCACCGGCACCCTGGCTGGCACTCGCATTTCTTCCGTATGGTACAGCAGCACCGCCAGAAGCATGAGCCACTGCCCAGTGCGTGCTTCTTATCGGTTATTCTTCTCGAATGCGTCCATGAACTCGACGAGCTTTACGACGCCCTCCTGTGGCATCGCGTTGTAGAGTGATGCGCGCATACCGCCGACGGTGCGGTGTCCCTTCAGGTTCTTGAAGCCGGCGGCGGATGCCTCTGCGATGAACTTCGCATCGAGGTCTGCATCACCGGTGATGAACGGGATATTCATGAGGGAACGATCCTTCGGCGCGACGGTGCCGCGGAACATCGTCGACTGGTCGAGGTAATCATACAGGATCTTCGCCTTCTGCTCGTTCCGCTCCTTCATCACGCTAAGACCGCCCATCTCCTTCAGCCACTTGAACACGAGGCCGCAGATATAGATGTTGTAGCATGGCGGCGTGTTGTACAGGGACTTCGCATCGGCATGGGTCTTGTAACGGAGCATGGTCGGGGTGCCCGGAAGCACGTCCTCACGGATGAGGTCGTCACGGATCACGACGATGGTCACGCCGGCCGGTCCGACGTTCTTCTGCACACCGCCCCAGAGGACGCCGTACTTCGAAACATCCATCGGCTCACTCAGGAACATGGAGGAGACATCAGACACGAGGTCCTTGCCCTTCGTGTTCGGGAGCTCACGGATCGTGGTTCCGTAGATCGTGTTGTTCTGGCAGATGTAAACATAATCTGCGTCATCATCGATGGCGAGGTTCTGAAGATCCGGGATGTAACTGAAGGTCTTGTCGGCTGAGCTGGCGATGACATTCACCTTTCCATACATCTCCGCTTCCTTCGCGGCCTTCTTCGCCCACTGGCCCGTCACGATGTAATCGGCCACACCATGACGCATCAGATTCATCGGTACCATCGCAAACTGGGTGTTTCCTCCACCCTGCAGGAACAGTACCTTATAATTCTCCGGTACGCCCAGCAGCTCTCTGAAATCTGCCTCGGCTGCATCGATGATTGCCTGAAAGTCCTTCGAGCGATGAGACATCTCCATCACGGACATCCCGCATCCATGATAATCCAGCATCTCCGCTGCTGCTGTCCGAAGAACCTCCTCCGGTAAAACTGCTGGTCCCGCACTGAAATTATAGACTCTGCTCATCGCTATCTCCTTTGAATCGTGTATTTGAAGGTTTCCCTTGGTTAGGCATATGATAGCACCGTCAGTCTTTATATAGTATATAAATATTTTTTATGCATCGACTTTTGTACAATCCGCGCATGAAAAAGCCCGGTGCAGATGCACCGGGCGAAAGATGTTCCTACGCGGACTCGAACCGCGACCACCGGCGTCGGAGGCCGGTACTCTATCCAGTTAAGCTATAAGAACCCATTCGGTTTTACGAACTTGTATATTATAAGGCATTGGCCCGAAAAATACAAGGAGAGAATGCGGAGGCGAGATTTTGAAAATTATTTTTGTTGAAACAAATTTCCGATAATGCTATTATAATTCCGTATGTACTACTGTGATTTATGTTTCGGTGGACTACTGCTTGAGAGGAGAAAACGAGTATGCAGGACGATTACATTACCAAAATACGCTCGGCCTATAATCAGTTTACGAAGGCGGAGAAGAAAGTTGCGGATTACATTCTGGAAAACCCGAAGAAGGTGCTGTTCATGTCGATTTCCGACCTGGCCGGTGCCTGTGATGTCGGTGATACTTCCGTCTTCCGCTTCTGTAAGACGATGAATGTGAAGGGCTATCAGGAGTTTAAGATGATGCTCTCGCTCAGTATGCGCACGAGTGAGTCCCCGCTGACTGATACCGAGGATACGACCATCACCCTCGAGGATAATATTTCGGAGCTGGCGAAGAAGGTACTTTCGGAGAATGTTTCCGCAATTCAGGAAACCTATTCCCTCATCGATGTGAAGCAGATGACGGCCGCGATGGATGCCCTCAGCAACGCGAAGCGCATCGTCTTCTTCGGCGTCGGCACCTCGATGCTGACCGCGATGAAGGCGATGAACAAGTTCCTTCGTATCGAGCCGAAGGTCATCTGTAACATGGATGCAAACATGCAGCTGATCACCGCGTCGACCCTGACGGATCAGGATGTCGCCCTCATCTTCTCCTATTCCGGTTCGACGAAGGATACGGTCGAGATCGCCCGTTCCGCGAAGGCCGCCGGTGCAAAGACGATCGTAATCACCCGATTCACGAAATCCCCGCTCACCGAGTTTGCAGACATCATCCTGCTCTGCGGTGCCAATGAAGGCACCCTCCAGAACGGCTCCACCTCGGCAGAGATCTCGCAGCTCTTCCTCGTGGATGTGATGTACAGTGAGTACTTCCGCCGCCACTATAAGCGCTGCAAGCCGAACTGGGACAAGACGGCGCACTCTATCGCCGATAAAAATTACTGATTTTTAACCGCCGAAGGGCAGCCTCACGAGGCTGCCCTTCTTTTTCGGTGTTGATCACGGTTTGGTGCTGAAAGCACAAAACCGTGATGCCCTAGTGGCGAACGTATTCAAAGCCTTGCCAGCGGCAAGGCATCTCTTCACTCCTCACCTTTCATCTTCTTCCGGATCTCCTCGATCTTATCGCGGTATTTCATCGCGTCCTCGAAGTTCAGCTCGGCGGCAGCGGCGCGCATCTTCTTCGACAGCTCGCGGATCAGCTTCTCGATCTCCTGATGTGTCATCGACTCCACATCCTTCTGGATGCCATGCGGATCATCCACATCGACAGCCTTTCCGATCGCGATCAGATCGGCCACGGCCTTATGAATCGTGGTCGGTGTGATGCCATGTGCTTCATTATAGGCCATCTGAATCTTCCGGCGTCGCTCGGTCTCGTCGATCGTATGGCGCATGGAATCCGTGATGGTATCCGCGTACATGATGACATGGCCGTCAGCATTACGTGCGGCACGGCCGACCGTCTGGATGAGGGAGGTCTCCGAGCGGAGGAAGCCCTCCTTATCCGCGTCGAGGATGGCGACGAGCGCGACCTCCGGGATATCGAGGCCCTCACGGAGCAGGTTGATGCCGACCAGCACATCGAACTTATCGAGACGCATGTCACGGATGATGGATGCCCGCTCCAGGGTGTCGATATCCGAGTGCAGATAGCGTACGCGAATGTCAGCATCCTTCAGGTACTTCGTCAGGTCCTCCGCCATGCGCTTCGTCAGCGTCGTGACGAGGATTTTATGCTTCCCCTCGATTTCACGATGGATCTGGGCGATCAGGTCATCAATCTGCCCCTTCGTCGGGCGCACCTCGATCTCCGGATCCAGCAGTCCGGTCGGGCGGATGATCTGATTCGCCCGGAGAAGCTCATGCTCAGCCTCATACTCACCCGGCGTCGCCGATACGAAGAGCATCTGGTCGATTTTCTGCTCGAACTCTGTGAAATTCAGAGGACGGTTATCGAGCGCCGATGGCAGACGGAAGCCGAAATCCACGAGGGTCTCCTTCCGGGAGAGGTTTCCGTTATACATGCCACGTACCTGCGGCAGCGTGACATGCGACTCATCCACGATGACGAGATAATCATCCGGGAAGTAGTCCATGAGGGTATAGGGCGGATCGCCCGGCTTTCCGAAGCTGAGATGTCGGGTGTAGTTCTCGATGCCGGAGCAGAATCCGGTCTCCTTCAGCATCTCGACATCATAGTTCGTCCGCTCCGCGATCCGCTGTGCCTCGATCAGCTTATCGTTATCCTTGAAATAGCGGACCTGCGCCTCCATCTCCTGCAGGATATTCTCACACGCCCGATTCAGCTTCTCCTGCGGGATGACATACGGACTCGCCGGATAGATGACGATGTGGTCCATGACCGCCGTCGCCTTCGCGGTGAGTGCATTGATCCTCGTGATCCGATCGACCTCATCACCGAAAAACTCGACACGGTACGCCTCCTCGCCCTCGGACGCAGGGAACACATCCACGACATCCCCCATCACGCGGAAGGTGCCACGCTTGAAGTCGATGTCGTTCCGGTTGTACTGGATATCGATCAGCTGGCGGATGAAGTGATCCCGGTCCTTCCGGGCACCGTTCCAGACAGAGATCGCCATGTTTGCATACTCCTTCGGCTCACCTAGACCATAGATGCAGGAAACCGAGGAGACGACGATGACATCATCACGCTCATTGAGAGAGGCCATCGCCGAGCAGCGCAGCTTATCGATCTCATCATTAATATCCGAATCCTTCTCGATATAGGTATCGGTCGATGGCAGATACGCCTCCGGCTGATAATAATCATAGTAGGAAACGAAATACTCGACTGCGTTTTCCGGGAAGAACTCCTTCATCTCCGAGTAAAGCTGCGCCGCCAGGGTCTTATTATGCGAGATGATCAGGGTCGGCTTCTGCAGTCGCTGGATGATGTTCGCCATCGTAAAGGTCTTGCCGGAGCCAGTAACACCGAGCAGGGTCTCGAACTGATTTCCCTGCTTGAAGCCGAGCGTCAGCTTTTCGATGGCCTGCGGCTGATCACCGGTCGGTGCATAGTCAGAATGAAGCTTGAATTCGTTGTGTTCCATAGCGCCCTCCAGAAATGTTTCTTCAGTATATCACAGGAGCGCCGCATTGAACACATGTTTGCTGCATTTTCATATATTTCTGTCATGGGCAACAGAGGTCGGAGGGGCGTCAGCTGCGCTCATATCTTGCATAACTGATCGATATTGGAACTCAGCAGATAATAATGTAGAGTTATGGGTGTAGAATACTGATGCAGGCATAGGCCTGCGATTGAAATACAGAGAGCCGCAAGGGATGCGGGGAGGAATGTCGATGAATGCAAAGATTGTGACGATACCGGGAGATGGCATCGGTCCGGAGATCGTGGCCGAGGCCCAGAAGGTGCTCGAGAAGGTAGCCGAGGTCTATGGCCACCAGTTTACGTTTGCGAAGGTGCTGATGGGCGGCTGCTCCATCGATGCGTATGGTGAGCCGCTGACGGACGCAACGGTCGCGACCTGCCAGTCCGCAGATGCCGTGCTGATGGGCTCCATCGGCGGCAAGGTGGGCCAGTCCCACTGGTATGAACTGCCACCGGAGAAGCGTCCGGAGGCCGGACTTCTGAAGCTTCGGAAGTCACTCGGACTGTTCTGTAATCTCCGCCCGGCGCATCTCTATCCGGAGCTTCGAAAGGCGTGTCCGCTGCGCGAGTCGATCGCAGAGCAGGGCTTCGACGTGATGATGGTGCGTGAGCTCACCGGTGGTCTCTACTTCGGTGCACGGAAGACCGAAACCGTCGATGGTGAGGAGGTCGCAACGGATACCCTCGTGTACCACGACTATGAGATCCGCCGGATCGCGAAGAAGGCCTTCGAGATTGCAGAGAAGCGCCACAGCCATGTGACCTCCGTGGATAAGGCCAATGTTCTCGATTCGTCCAGACTGTGGCGAAAGGTCGTTACGGAAGTGGCGACGGCGCATCCTGGTGTACAGCTCGATCATGCACTCGTCGATTCAACCGCGATGCAGCTCGTCCGGAATCCGGGTCAGTTCGATGTCGTCGTGACCGAGAACATGTTCGGTGACATCCTCTCCGATGAGATGGCGGAGATCGCCGGCTCCCTCGGCATGCTGCCATCCGCTTCCCTCCGTGAGGACAGCTTCGGTCTCTATGAGCCGTCCGGCGGATCGGCACCGGATATCGCTGGTCAGAACATCGCGAATCCGCTCGCGACGATCCTGAGTGCAGCGATGCTGCTCCGCTACTCTCTGAATCTCACGAAGGAAGCCGACGCCATCGAGGATGCGGTCGCCGAAGCGCTTCGTACCGGTTTCCGCACCGGTGATATCATGGAGGACGGCGTGGAAGGTCTCACCTGCCTGCACACCGACGAGATGGGCGATAAGATCGCCTCGCTCATCAGATAACGAAGCTTCCGAGCCCGAGTATAAAAAGAGGACTGCCGCCGGCAGTCCTCTTTTCGTATACGTTTTTAATCTCCGAGCAGATAATACAGGAAGACGAAGATCGCGATGACAGCGATCGTGGTCAGCGCCACCTTGATCCAGCTGATCGGCGTCTTGCCGGAAACCTTTCCGGTCTGTCCGTTGACCATGAAACGATAGATCTTATCCTGGTAACGGAAGCAGGAGATCCATACCGGAAGCAGCAGATATTTATAGGTTACATCGGCATACTTCGCCTCGATGCTGACCGAACGAACATCATCCGGGTTATGCTGATCACGGATATCATCTTCTGCAAGCTCATGCATCTCTTCATCCATGATGCTCTGCGCCTTCGGCCAGGCATCCGTCAGTTTCAGCGTATAGCGCTCGGCCATAAAGCCGGCCAGATACTGCGGCTTGTACGGTTTCACATCGTCCGTACGATATGGCTCCACGGACCGAAGCATCATCATATCATAGCGATCCGAAGCGGTCACCAGCACATCATCGAAGAAGTGCTCGATCTCACCGCTGCAGCCATACCAGTCCGTGACGATCTCGGTTTTCCCATCGTCCTTTTTCACGGTACGGTTGATACCATACTCACCGGTATAGTCACCGCTTGCCTCTGCATCGAAGGTCCAGTAAGGCACATACACGCCATGAAACTTATCCGGCTCCGCACTCTCCTTCGCCAGCTTCGGGCAGAAAAACTTATGCCCGATCCAGGTCTTAAAGAGCTCTGCCGCACGCTTATTGTCGATATCGAAGGTCACCACACCCCCCGGTGCCATGATCTTCTCTTTCTGATCGCCGGCTTCCATCACCTGGGTCGATCCGCAGTACGGACAGACGTTTGCGATGGCGTTTGCGTCGTACATGATTTCCGCGCCACAGGACTTACAGATGACCGTCTTCGTCGCCGTACCCCAGTCGGTCGTCGCGGTGTCCTCCTTTCCGGTATAGGCATGCTCTGTCGCGACGAATCTGCCCTCATCATCGATCGTGCCGCTCTCCTTCGCTTCCTCCTCATGCCGGATCGCTTCGGTATAATCACAGTATGGGCACTTCAACCCACCGGTCGATGGATCAAATTCGAGCGTTCCACCACACTGCGGGCACTTTCGATCCGTCTCCTGCAGGGTGTTCGTCATCGTGGTCTCGCGATCCTCGGCAGCGGATCCACTCGCGCGGTTCGTTACATTGGTATTCGCCTGTGCTGTCTGCATCTCTGTCCCTCCTTCCTTCTCATATGTATCGAATCATTCCCACGTATGTGGAATCAACGAGGCATTTCTCGCAATGTCTCTAAATAACAGCGAATCCACATGCAACGATCAAGTAGACGCCTCCGGAGACGCTGTTACAGAAGCCCCACCGGATGCCCCTGTTTCAGATACATATACAAAGTGCGATGTCCCTTCGGACATCGCACCACCAATCTACTGCATCCGCTTATGCCTTCGGTGTTCCACAGTTCGAGCAGAAATTACCTGTATTGCCCTGATGTCCGCACTTCGGGCAGGTCCAGGTCGCCGGCTGCGGCTTCTGGCTTCCGCAGTTCGAGCAGAAGTTGCCCGTATTCACGGTTCCACACGCACAGGTCCAGCTGCCTGCCGGAGCAGCGGCTGCACCCACAGCTGCTGCGGCCGCCGGTGACGGTGTCGTCGGCGGTGTCTGCTGCGGTGTGCCACCCATACCATAGAGCTGCTGGCTGTTCATGCCACCGACCATGTTCGCCATATTCATACCGGCAAAGGCCATCATCGGTCCGGTCGAGGTATTGTTCGCCGCATCCTTCATCGCCTGTGCCTGAGCGGCTGCAATCGTTGCGGCAGCCATCGTCGGATCCTTCAGTGCTGCATTCATCTGAAGCACCTTGATGCGTTCTGCATCCTCGTCCGAAATCGTCGCGGAGCTGAGACCGAAGGCTGCGATTTCGATACCGTAGTTCTGTCCCCAGGTATTCGAAAGCTCCACATCCAGGGCCCGTGCGATGTCATCTGCATGCGCCGGAAGCTGTGAATAACGAACGCCCTGCTCGGATACAGCGGCGAATGCCGGCTGCAGTGCCGTAAGAAGCTCCGTCTTCAGCTGGCTGTCGATACGATCTCTCCGGAACTCATCGCTCACGTTTCCGCAGAGCTTCTTATAGAACAGGATCGGATCCGCCAGACGATATGCATACTCACCATGGCAGCGAACCGCAACATCCGTATCGAGGTTGATGTTGCGATCGATGATACGGAACGGAATCGGATTCTGCGTTCCATACTTGTTTCCGATGATATCCTTCGTGTTAAAGAAGTAGATGCGCTGATCCGTCGCGGTATCACCAGCGAACGCCACACGCTTCTTCCATGTATTGAAGGAATCCACGATACCCTTCTTCAGTCCACCGTAGAAGATCGACGGCTCGGTCGACGCATCCCAGACAAACTTACCCGGCTCGGCACTGACCTCTACGATCGCACCGTTGTCGACGATGATCATACACTGACCTTCATTGACCGCGATGATCGCGCCGTTCGTGATGAGGTTATCCGACTTCTTCGTATTAAATGCTCTTCTCGCCTGACGTGCCTCGCCTTTCTTCATGAGGACGTCTTCCGTCAACGCATCGCAGTAAAAATACTCACGCCACTGATCCGAAAGAACAGATTCCGCAGCGCCTAAACCAACCTGTAAAAGCCCCATATTATTTCCTCCTTTTCGATAACACTCCGTCGAAACGGTTTCACGACCATACTCTAACTTTATTATAAACGAAAAGCTGGAAACGCTCAATCAGCATCTGTAAAATCGAGGAAATTAATTTCGCATCGTCATTTTCAATCTTCCAGCACGATTTCATCATTCTGTATTTTATCTTGAGAAAGCTCCGAACAACCGCCGTGATACCGTACATTTTCACAGCTGTCCTGCCGGACAGCCTCCGCTCATCTTGCGTATATCCGTGCTTTTTTCTATAATAATGAAACCTTATATTCTATTTTCTCTTCCAGGAGGTACACCATGGAAAAAATCGCAAGTTTTACCATCAATCACGAGAAGCTGGAGCCGGGCATCTACGTTTCCAGAAAAGATAAAGTCGGTGCCGAGACCCTGACGACCTTCGATCTTCGTATGACGAGACCGAATCGTGAGCCGGTCATGAATACCGCCGAGCTTCACACCATCGAGCACCTGGGTGCCACCTTCCTCCGGAACGATCCGGAATGGGCCGGGAAGACCATCTACTTCGGACCGATGGGCTGCCGCACCGGCTGCTATGTCATTTTCGCCGGTGATCTCAGCTCCCGCGACATCGTATCCGTCATCACCCGTATGTTTGAGTTCATCCGCGACTTCCATGATCCGATCCCGGGCGCGGCACCTCGCGACTGCGGAAATTACCTCGACCAGAACCTCGGCATGGCGAACTGGCTCGCGAAGCGTTACCTCGACGAAACGCTCTACGGCATCGACGAAGCGCATCTGATCTATCCGGTGTAAAGTTAACCGGAACGCCGGCGCTCCGATTCACTTACTCCGCCTGGCGCTTCTTCACGAGGCCGAAGATCGTCACAGCGATGGCGATCGGACACATCACCTTCAGAACCGGGAAGGAGAAGCTCAGGATACGATACAGTCCGGCGCTGGAAATCACGAAGCTGAAGATGGCGAAGCCGAACAGCCAGGTCTTATAACTGATCTTCGGTACCAGCTTATGGAAATACTCCGAGCCGCTCGACAGCAGTCCGCAGCAGACGTTGAAGCAGGCGATGAAGAAGATGAGTCCGGCGATAATCTGACCCGCCGCGCCGAAGCACTGCTGGATCGCATACGACAGGATGCCGGCACCGGTCTCCGTTTCGGTCAGAAGCCCCGGCACACCACTACAGATCGCACCGATATAGGAGGTTGCGAAATATACAAGAGCCAGCATGACACCGGCGATGACACCGGCCTTCATCGTTTCGCGGGCGATGGACAGACGGTCATGCACGCCGAAATCCTCGATATTGGCGGCGATGACAAGACCGAAATTGAGCGCTGCCAGGATATCCATCGTCTGATAGCCGGTCATGAAGCCGGTCAGCACCGGGCTTTCCTGATAGCCGATGGTCGAGGCCTCTGCGACATTGGCCGGCAGCTTCGTAAATACGCCCACGAAGGTGACGACGATCAGTATGACCAGAATCGGCGTCATGATTCTGCCCAGGATATCCTTCAGCTTGTTCGGGTGCAGTGCCACGAAGGTCGCACCGGCGAAGAATACCATGGAGTAGAGAATACGTGCCACCATCAGGACCGATCCGCTCTGCGACGGCAGGAACTGTGCGACCGCCATCTCGAAGGAAGTACTGCAGGTACGCGGGATCGCGACGAAAGGCCCGATCATCAGACAGATGAAGACCGTAAACACCGATGCAAATGCCGGATGGATCATCGAACCGAGCTTCACGAGATTATCGTGCTTTGCGACGGCAGCGACGGCCAGAATCGGGAAGCAGACGGCCGTGATGGTCAGTCCGAGCATCGCCGGAACCGTACTGCTTCCGGCCTGTGCTCCGAGCAGCGGTGGAAAAATCAGATTCCCGGCGCCGAAGAACATGGAGAACAGCATGAAGCCGATCGTGATTGTCTGTCGAAATCCCAGTTTTTGCATAATGTGCCTCCTCTTGATCAAACGATACTACTGAAACGGTCTTTTCCTTCGGAAAGAACGTTTCAGCCGGCAGAAGCGCTTCGCGCTTTGCCCACCATGTGAATGAATGAATATGGGAACATAAATGCTCCCATATCCATTTATCCGCATGGTGCTGTCGTAATAAAAAATTATATCTATAATACCTCTGGGCCATATCAGGAATCAATATAAATATTTTTATAACAGAAGAGAGTGCGCCGTAGCGCACTCTCTTCTGTATTATTCTTTGATTGTATCAGAAATGAAATCCGGGGATGGCCTGCGCCCAGTCGCTGATGCCGATGATGGTCTTTGCAAAATCAGATACCATCAGTGAGGTGTTCGGGTCATCGATGTACTTGAAGACCTCGCGAGCAGGCTTCGCGACGAGCGAGGCACCATCTGCGCCGACCGAAGATAGTCCGAAGTACAGTCCATCCTTCGTTTCGGCTGCATTGTCCAGCTGGCGGGACAGCATGTAGGCATCGATGTCCGGGTTATTCTCGACGATGTAGTGACCATAGGCGACGGCCGCCGCCTGCTCCATCTGTGCGTCCTGCGTAAGCTTCCGGACGGAGCTGAAGCCCTCCTCGGTCATGAAGATATTTCGTACCTGGCCGCGCTTATCCAGCAGATACGAACTGTGCATGTAGTTCGTCAGTACCGAAAGGTTGGCATAGCTGATGACCGGTGTAGTGAGGTCGTTCGTCACCTTTCCGGAGGAGAAATCATCCCAGAAGTTCGGATCGGTCAGCGGATACGGGTACGGATGGATCGCCAGTGCCCAGTTGGTTTTGCCCTCCTCCTGATCGATGAACATGAAATTATCCAGCACATCTTTTCCAGGATACTTTCCGACGGCACCGGCCTCCGGTTTGATCGTCCAGTACTGATCCAGTGAAAACATGACGTTATCGTTTGCGGAAACAGACTTGATGGCGGTATAGAACACACGGAAGGTCCGCTGGAAAATCCGCGTATAGTCCCGGACGCTGTAGTTTCCGACATAATTCCAGTACTGGTTATTGATTTCGTTTCCGATGACCCAGTTCGTGATCTTTCCGTGCCCGTTGTGTCCGTTATAGCGGCTCGCAAGAAAGGTCGCCATCGCCTTCACCAGCCGGAAGCCATCCTCGGTTTCGACATTAAAGCCATAGTACAGCGCCGCATCGCTCGTAACCACCTTCGTGCCCGGGCGGTAGAGCGCCGGCTGCGTCGGATTCCATCCATTCACGAGATTCACCGTGACGGCCACCCCTGCGCCTGAAAGACGGCTGATCTCCTGATCCAGCTGCTGAATCAGCGCTGAATCGAAGGAATAGGCCTTTCCATCATAGCTGTAGCTGACACCCGTGCCGAAAAGCTGTGCCGTTGCGACCGGGATAAACGCATGCTTGATTCCGAGATCGATGGCATCATCGAGGATGTTGGGGTCCACCAGCAGTCCCTTCTTCCCGCGGTTCAGGGCCGGTGACTGGTCTGCCGCGATCAGCTCCGGATTCCCGATGTAGCAGCGGTTCGATACGATCTGATAGCCGCTCCCACTGGCGATCGCGACCACGAATGCATCATAGGTCCGGAGGCTGTTCGGGCCGTCCTGCAGGTCCGCCGTGAATTGCAGACTGCCGTTTTCAACATCCTGCACCGCCAGATAGTCCGTCCGGCCATCGAGATTCATCTGGTATGGCTTCACCGCAAAGAGGTACAGCTGCTGCCCGCTCCCGACGAGGGGCGTCGCATCAACCGTGATATCGATCTTCGCCGGGTTCGCGGCATTAATCTCCGCCGACTGCACCGTCGCGTAGTGTGTGCCAATGCTCTGGTCCTGTGCGATCGTCGCTCCGCCCATCGGTACCGCCGACGCCACACTGCTCTGTCCGGTGGCCGCACCGCTTCCACCACCCGGCAGATTCATCTGATAGGCCGATACATCGACACCGCCGGCCGCCACACTGGCCGCCAGAGCCGTACCGGCACACGCAAGCACCATCGCGCCCGCCAGCACCAGTGCCGGCAGATATCTCCCTTTAGCTGCTATTCCATATATCTTTTCATGTAATACATGATGTCTCATTCCTTCATCCTTTCAAGCAAGTCTTCATCCTGCACACCGATTTAACAGCTCATGATCACTGTATATATTCCATGACCATCGATGCAGCTTGTAGTATAGCACCCGCGTCATGACGATCCCATTTCTTTTTTCTTACTATTCGATACAGTATTCTGAATATTCTGAAACTTTTGAAAACAAAAATAGCGGAGCTCTTTCAAGCTCCGCCACATCACTCTATTCCAGCATCTATCTACCCGGCGATTTGACGATCGATTTACGGGTGCAGCTACGCTGATATCTTCAGCGCCTTCAGCTCCTCCTGTACGCGCTCATACTCCGCCTTCATCTGCTCATAGGTCTGGTCATCCACGAGGCCGAAGTAATAGTCCTCGTAGCGCTGTCCGTCATGATCCAGATAGACGCGGATATCATAGCAGCGGTTCAGGAAATCATAGCCCGTACCATCCGCGGTACAGCTCTCATAAACATCCTCCGGAAGCATCGTCAGATCCTCACCGATCTTCGCCAGCTTCTTCTGAACGCGGTTATGGATACCCATATCCTGTCCCTCAACGAAGGAATTGATATAGAAAATCACATCTGTGCTTTCCATCGATGTGGACTCCAGATGAAACGCCGCGTTATCGCGCACGATAAAAGCCGTTTTCGTCTTACGCGAAACCGGGTCATTTACCTTACCTGTGATATAGTCGCTGTCGACGACCAGCTTCACCGGACTCTCCAGCTTATTGTCGATCGTACGATTCGCCGCGAGTACTGTCACCACCATCATGCAGGAAAGCATGGCCGTCAGCATCAGCACACGTATACATCTCTTAAAAACCATGATTACTCAGGGCTCCTTACTTAAATAGTGAAAAGCAAATCTGAAAATCCACTTTTTAATATCTATTTCTTGCATTATAAAGAAAAAACGGCAAGTGTTCAAGACACTTACCGTTTTTGTAAGTTTATTGTAAGGAACTCGCCCTCGCACCGATGGCAGGTTCTGCCATACGACGAAACGACCGTTTCGCTTAATCAGCTGAAGATCTTCACGAAGTTCTTCTTACCACGCTGTACGACCACGCCGTCCTTGAAGTCCTCCGCCGTGAAGCTCTTCTTCACATCGGTGATCTTCTCCCCAGCGACCTGCACACCGCCCTGCTGCACATTCTGACGAGCCTCGGATCTCGACTTTGACAGACCGGAAACGAACAGTACACCGCAGATATCGATGCTGCCATCGCGGTAATCCTCTGCCTTCAGGGTGTACTTCGGCATATGCTCGCTGTCACCACCGCCGACGAAGATCGCCTTCGCTGCTGCCTCTGCCTTATCTGCCTCCTCCTTACCATGGACGAGCTCCGTAAGGGAATGCGCGAGTCTCTCCTTCGCCTTATTGAGGTCTGCGCCCTCCCACTTCGCCATCTCCTCGATCTCCTCGATCGGGATGAAGGTAAGCAGCTTCAGGCACTTGATGACATCCGCGTCATCGACATTTCTCCAGTACTGGTAGAACTCATACGGTGTGGTCTTATTTGCGTCGAGCCATACTGCGCCCCCCGAGGTCTTGCCCATCTTCTTGCCTTCCTTATTGGTCAGCAGGGTGATGGTCAGCGCATAGGCATCCTTGCCCTCCTTCTTACGGATCAGCTCCGTGCCGGCCAGCATGTTGGACCACTGGTCATCGCCACCGAACTCCATGTTGCAGCCATAATCCTTATACAGGCGGTAGAAGTCATAGCCCTGCATCAGCATGTAGGAAAACTCCAGGAAGGTCAGGC